>Ga0182024_10005454_pt1 | contig 28549 bp, 24 predicted proteins | sample P32metaG_FD_120480 | JGI IMG/M metagenome (GOLD analysis project Ga0182024, IMG submission 120480) | Permafrost microbial communities from Stordalen Mire, Sweden - P3-2 metaG (Illumina Assembly) | ecosystem: Environmental > Terrestrial > Soil > Wetlands > Permafrost | place: Sweden: Stordalen...
GGCACACCGACCCGTCAACGCGAGTCGTTGCTGTCGAAGGAGCTCGCCTGGCTCTACGGCCGAAAGATCGCCACGGTCGCGAAGATCGTCGGGGTTGGAATCACCGAAAGCGGCCTCGGGCTGCCCGACAGGCCGTACGGCTGGACGCTTCCCGCCACTTTTCCGCCCGAGCTGTACGACATCTGCCGTCCTACTGAGAAAGCGCAGGCGTCATGACGAGGCGAGCCTCGGTGTGACACCTGAGAGGGTGACCGGACCCCGTTTCTCGGTCCACCACGCGTGAGAGGTGGTGGATGTGGTGGCGGGGAAGGTAGCGCTCGGGGCGGATGGGACACGCTCGGGTTTGGGGGCCGCGACCGTCGTCGCGGAGCCGAGCGGAGCGAGGCGTAGCGGAGATGGTCGCGGGGCGCGCCGATCCGACACCCCCCTGTCATGAGGCCGCCGCGGCCGGCTCGGCGCTCTTGCGCAGGGCTCGAGCTTGGCCCCGGCGCCCACGCGCGCTTCGGCGAGGCCAGGGCGCAGTGGACTGCCGAACGCCGCAACCGCGAGCGCGCTGCCGTTCTGCCCGCGCGCCCAAGTCAAGGCCGCGCGCGACGTGATCGTCGGACTCACGACGGTGGCTCGTTTCTTGCGTGCCGGCACGTTCAGAGGGGCTCTCGCCGCCCACGAGCGCGCGGTCGCGGAGGCTGGTGTTAGCGGCGTGCGTCCGTTGTCGGTGGGGATCAGGAGGTCGGGCGCCAGCGGGAATCGTCGGGCTTGCGCTCGAGCAGTCCGATCGCCTCCGCCGGGCGAAGGAGGTCAGCGAGCATCCAGCTCACGTGGCGGAGCTGGGGGGGGCGCCCGATGGTTGCCAGCCCTCGGCGACGATCGCTGGATGGACCTTCTCAGCGAGCGCAGTCGAGTAGCTCGCCGTCGCGCCGCCGAGGATCAGGGCGGCCGCGAGCTCGGCACACGCGGCCTGGAAGCCGGCGCCGGCGAGGAGCTCGGTCGCGAGCGTCCTGAGCAGCTCGGGCGGGTCTACCTGCAGTTTGCGCCCGCGGATAGTCGCCACGATCCTGCGGGCCCGTGCGCCGCACCAGCCGCAGCCCCCGCAGAAGCCCGTGGAGCTCGCACAGCAGGGCGAGGTCGTCCTCGCGATCTGGTGCGCCGAACAACTCGGGATCCCACCAGCCCGGCCAGCGCTCCGCGACCTCGCGAACAAGCGCGCGGTTGAGCGCGCCGGTCTGCGTCAGCGAGATCCCGTCGCCCGCCTGCGCGAGCAGCCAAAGGGCGGGCGCGAGCGCCACCGCCGCGTCGGCGCTATCGACCGCCGGCGGGTCGGCGGCGAGCAGGTTGGTGACTGGATCCATGATCGCGCGGCGCTCCGTGCTGCCTCGGGCTACGCCATGTTGCAGCCAACGCTCGAGGCGCTCGGCGTGCACCGCCTCGAGCCGGGTTCGGGTACCGGTCTCGTCCCACGGTTCGCGAAGCGCCGAATCGGCGACGTCTGCTTGACGGCGTCGAAAGCCGGGCTCGCCAGGGGCCAGCCTTCCTCCCTCGATCGCCTCTTCGAGCGCGATCGAGACCTGCTCGCGCACGATCGCCTCTTCGAGACCCATCACGCTGCCCCACGCCCGCAGCTCAGTGTCGGGCGGATCGATCCCCGAACCCTTCAACAGCTCGCGAAAGCGCCCGGGCGCCGACGGATCCTCAGCCTCCCACGCGCACAGCAGCTCGTCGGTGTCCGCGGACCAGCACAGCTCGGCATAGCTCGCGGCGCGACCACCGAGGAGATCCAGCGCTTGCGCGAGATCCGCGGCCACCTCACTCTTGTCCTCAAGCGACGCCAGGAACTTACGCGGCAGCGTATACCAGAGGAACAACTGCACGTCATAACGAGGCAGAAACAGCGGCCCCGCGCCCCTCCCACCCCATCCACTGCAGCGCCGACTCGGCCGCCTGACCACCGCGGTGATCCCGCTCACCCATCACGGCGATCACATCCAAGCAACGCGCTCTCTGTCAGCTCGACGGTCAAGCTTCACGCTCGGGCCTGAGCTGACCAGAGGACCATCTCAGATGAATCAGAGCAGATCGAAGAGCTGCAGGTTGCCGTCGATGGCGCTCGCTCGGCGAGCACGCTCCCGGGATTGGACTAGATATGCGTCGAGCAAAGCGGCGGCCTCTTCCTCGGAACCTGGGAACAGATGGCCGTATCGATCCAGCGTGACCGTGATCGACGCGAGCCCGCCGCCGGAGTCGGTGGAGATTGTCCGATGCTCCGGCGGCCGAAATGCAACGTCATTCAGCCACTCTTGCGGGGTTGCTGGCTCTTTGCTGCACGATTGCGCCGGGCTCAATCTCTTGCGTCTTCCCCTTCTGCGCCAGACAAGCGCTGTACATAGGAGAGCACCTCCGCGATTCCGCTGACATTCGCATATTTCGCCTGCATGTCACACAGGCTTGCCTCATGTGGCGCCCGTGCGCGATCTCCAACACACTCGCGTGGAACGACCGCGGGGAACCCATATTGCAGCAGGTCAACCGCCGTGGCACGGACACATCCACTTGTCGTTGCACCACACAGAATGACGGAGTCAATGTGCCGTGATATCAGAATCGGTAGCAGGGCCGTGCCGAACAGGGCCGACGGTGCTCTTTTCACGAGGACAATTTCGTCGCTCCTCCGACCGAGACGAGGATCGATCTCCACCCACCGGCTTCCCACTTGCAGCTCGCCGAGCGACGGCGCCTTCTGCATCCAAAGCCCGCCATCTTCGAGGTTGGGCTCGAAGGCCACCGTAGTGAACACGATCAGGACGCCTTTGTTTCGCGCAGCGTCAAGCAGCCCCTTGGTCGCCGTTACCTCTGCGGACATGTCTGCCCCGAGTGCTGACTCCGGGTCCGTAAAGCCGCAGCTAAAGTCCACTACGACCAAGGCTGGCCGCGCGCCCAGAGGAACCTCGTGCCCAAGTCCGGCCTCGCGGTATATCCGCTGCGTGACGTCGTCGTTCATACACTCTTCCGTGGCGAGGCGCAACGTCGTCGCGTTCGCGGGCCCCAAGGAGCACCTCGGCTCATCTTCGCAACGTCACGGATCCATTCTAGATTCTAGGTCTCCGCCCGCCGCCGCCAATCGACGCCCGCCGTTTGCGCGGTCGTGCTCACCTGAACACCATTTCAAACCGCCTGGCTCCGTCCGTCGATCTCGCTGTCTTACGCACATCCTGGTCGCGTGTGCCGCTTCGACGCGTTTCATTGGTGATTCGTGGAGCCAGTCGCTGCGCTGGTCACCTCCCGAACGATCCACTCCGGCGTAAGCGGAGTGCAGGTAGGGAAGCTCCCGAAGCTTGCCAAGGCGTCTCCGATCGCTGCGACAATGGTCGCAGGTGCGTTGATCGCACCTCCCTCGCCCATTCCCTTAAATCCGCCCACGGTGTTGGGTGACGGTGACTCCATGTGAATTATATCCACCCGAGGCATGTCGGTAAACGACGGCAGCAGGTAATCCATGAATGTTCCGGACACCAGCTGTCCCAGGTCGTCGTAGACGAGATGTTCCAGCAATACCCCTCCGATTCCCTGTGCGATCCCGCCTTGGATCTGCCCTTCAACGATGAGTGGGTTCACCATTCGTCCGCAGTCTTCAACTACGACGTACCGGAGGATCTTGACGGCTCCGATCGCGACATCGACCTCGACGATTGCTCCGTGCATAGCCATGGCAAACGTTCCAGGATCGGGCGCGCGATAGAGGCGCGTCGCGTGCAAGCCGGGCTCGATGTCGTCAGGCAGGAGGTGTGGCTCGTGGCAGGCCCGTCGCGCGACGTCCGCGAACGTCACAAAGCTGGACGGCGACCCTCGTACCACGACCTTGCGATCGACAAGCTCCAGATCACTTGGATCGGCCTCAAGCATATGCGCGGCCACCTTGAGGACCTTGTTCCGGACATCCTCGGCGGCAAGGATCGTGGCGCCTCCGGCGTAAACCGTGCTGCGGCTCGCCCACGTTCCCATACCGTACGGCACTATTGCCGTGTCGCCGTAAACGACGTCGACATCCTCGACAGCTAGGCCGAGTTCCTCGGCGGCAATCTGCGCGAACGTAGTCTTGTGCCCTTGGCCATGGCTGTGTGTGCCCACGGCAAGCCGCACGCTTCCGTCCGGCTCAACACGCAGCGCCGCCGTCTCATGTGCCATCGTGATCTCGAGCCCCGCCCGCCCCATCTCTTTCGGACCGTGCGCGGCGTGCTCCACGCCGCAGGCTATTCCTACCCCGCGGAAGACGCTCTCACTTTCCGTCTCGTTCCCATCTAGCGGGAACTGCCGCAACTCGCTTTCAAGCAAATCAATCGCCTTGAAGTAATCGCCGCTGTCGAGCCGCAGGTGCGTCGGCGTCTGATGAGGGAACGACTTCACCAGGTTTCTGCGCCGCACCTCGAACGGACTCAGACCTAGCTCTCTCGCGATCTTGTCCATCAACCGCTCAATCGAGAAGCAGGCGCTCACGCGTCCAACGCCCCGGTATGGCACCATCATAGCCTTGTTAGTAGCTACCGAGTAGACAAGGCGTTCGTACGCCTGGATGTCATACAGTCCCGGGATATTTTCCGAGGCCTGTACTGCATCCAGTGCGGCGGTGTGAAGCCACGGTCCGTACGCCCCGTTGTTGCAGAAGATCTCGGCCTTCAGTCCCAGAACTCGACCATCTTCAGCGACCGCGGCACGGATGCGATGTCGCTGCTCACGACCGTGGCCGGTCGTGAGCAGGTCCTCGCGCCGATCCGATACCCATTTTACGGGTCGACCAAGCGTCATTGCCAGCGCCGCGACGACGACATCCTCCGGATACACACAGCACTTGGCCCCAAACCCGCCACCGACATCAGGGGAAACCACGCGCACCTGCGACTCTGCCAGCCCCAGCGTCTGTGCCAGGGCGAAACGCATCAGATGCGGGACCTGGCTTGACGCCCAGACGGTGAGCTGTGCCGAACCGTGGTCATATGTCGCAGCCGTCACCCTTGCCTCGAGTGCCGCCGCGCAATATCTCTGCGACTCGAGCTCCAACTCTATGACGTGCGCGGCAGCGCGGAACGCGCCCACCACGTCTCCCGCGCTCTCGTGAAGGGAAAAGAAGACGTTTCCAGGGACATCGTCGTGGACTTGTGGGGCGCCGTCCGCCATCGCATCATCGACGTTCAACACTGGGTCCAAACGCACGTACTCAGCTATGATCTCGTCAACTGCGTCCTCCGCCTCGTAGCGACTAGACGCAACCACCGCCGCGATCGGTTCCCCAACATAACGCACCTTCTCAGCGGCAAGGATCGGCTGATCGCACTCGTTGTAGGTCGGCATCGAGCATCGCGCTCGCAGAGGCCTCGCCACGCCTGCGAGGTCCTCCGCGGTAACGACACGCAGCACTCCCTCGGTTGCCACCGCCGCGTCAACGCTTACACTCGGAATTAGCGCGTGTGCCTCGCTGCTCCTAAAGAAGGCGACGTGCACGACATCCTTCAAAGGCACATCGTCGGTGTACTGTCCGCTCCCAGTGAGGAACGCAGGATCTTCCCGACGCTGTATCCGCGCACCGACAAGTGACGAGCGTCCGGTCACCCTAGCCCGCCCTTCTCAGCAGCGGCCCGCAAGATGGCGTCTACGATGAAGTTGTATCCGGTGCATCGACAGATGTTGCCGCTCATGTACTCGCGCACTTCCTCTTCACTCGGGTTTGGTACCTCTCTCAGTAAGCTGATCGCGGTCAGGACCATCGCCGGCGTGCAATAGCCGCATTGCAGCCCATGGCACTCCCGGAACGCCTCCTGCATTGGGTGCAACTCCGTCGGTGCGCCGATGCCTTCGATTGTAGTGACGGCGCGGCCATCAATCTGCGGAGCCAGCATCAGACAGGATCGTGCCGGCCGTCCATCGACCCAGACGGTACACGCCCCGCAGACGCCGTGCTCGCAACCCAGGTGGACGCCGGTGAGACCCAGCTCGTGACGTAGAAAGTCGGCGAGCGTGAGCCTCACTGGCACCGACCACGAGCGCTGCTCCCCGTTCACAGTGGTGGTGATGTTCGTTTCTTGTTGGGACGACTCTCGTGGTGTTGTCATCTCTGCCTGCCATTTCGCCCCGTCATGCTGTCAGCGCGCGCAGCGGTGAGGGCGCGCTCGAAAATAACGCCCAGCACATGCCGTCTGTACCCCGCCGTTGCATGAATGTCGTCCGTCGCGCCGACCTCCGCATCAAGCATTTCACGCGCACGCGCAACCGAGCTCTCGTCTGGCATGGTTCCCTCCAGCGTCGCCTCCACCTGCCGCAGGCGGCGCGCGGTTGATCCTAGGGCAAAGCCGACGAGGCGCACATCTTCCAATGCTCCGTCAGATGACGCACACAACACTATGACGATTCCCGCTTGAGCAAAATCGCCGCTTCTGCGGCTAATCTCCAGTATCGCTGACCCCTGCCGAGGCTTTTCAATAGGCAGAATGATCTGAACGAGAAGTTCGTCGGGTCTTAATGTTGTGGTAAAGGCCGAGACAAAGAACTCTGTCGCGGGGACGATCCGCTGGTTGGTCGCAGACGCGATTACAAACTCTGCGTCCATCGCGATCATGATCGCCGGAAGTTCAGCGGATGGGTCAGCATGCGCGATGCTGCCGCCCAGTGTGCCCTGATGTCGGATTGGCGGGTGGCCGACGTACCGCAGTGCACGAGGGACGAGCGGGCACACGGAGATCAGTGTTGGCGACAGCTCCGCGTCTCGCTGCTTTACGAGCGCACCAACCCTCAGGTCAGACGTGTGATCAATCCCTTGCAGCTCTGTCAAGCCAGCGATATCGACAATGATCTCAGGCTGTGCGAGCCGGAGGTTGAGCATCGGCATCAGACTCTGCCCACCAGCAAGGACCCGTGCACGCGGTCCGAACTCAGCGAGCAACGCGAGGGCATCCTTGAGGTCGGTGGCTCTCTTGTAGTTGAAGTTAGCCGGTTTCATGTTGGCGATGTGTCCGTCGGTTCGACGGCTTCGTACGTGCACCGTCTGGCCATTACTCCCCTCTCCCGCGACTGCCGTTGCTAGGCTCGCACACCGAGGGCCAGACTGAGTCCCACGGTCGACGACTCTCAAGGCAGGCCGCCGCGTGCAGGACGGATAGGTCGTCCCGCCAACGCCCGATGATCTGCAAGCCCACAGGGAGACCCTCGTCCGTGAATCCGCACGGTACTGATGCCGCGGGCTGGCCGGAGATGTTGAGCGGGTAGGTAAACGGCGTCCAGCTCAGTACGCGGCCCGTATCCGCGTCACCTTGGCGGGCATTCGGCCGATCCGCGCCGGCTTCGAAGGCCGGCAACGGCACGGTGGGCGTTACGATCAGGTCATACGGCGCCCACAGTCGGCGCCAGGCCTCTGCCCACGCGCCGCATTCTTGCATCGCAGCGCCGCATTCCGCACCCGTTAGTCGAAACCCCTCCTCGATCAGTTCCCGACAGCCCGGGTCAAGTCTGTCCCGAACCGCTTCGTAGTCATTGGAGCGCTGCCCAGCGAGCGCAGCGCACAGCATCACGTGCACTACCTCGTACGGATCTGCAACAGTGGCCCCGAGATCCTCCACAGTCCATCCCACCTCCTCAAAGCACGCAAGCGCGCTCTCGGCGATGCCGCGGACCTGCGGATCCACTGACACAAAGCCTAGGTCGGCGCTCCACGCGATCCTCAACGCACCCGGCGTCTTGTCCAGCCTGTCAAGAAATCCTGCGCTCGCATCCTCCAATGAGAAGCGATCGCGCGCGTCCCGTCCAGCAACTGCGTCTAGCACGAGCGCAGCGTCCCGAACCGATCTCGACACGATCCCGACATGGGAGAGCGTCTCAAGTCCGCGTCTCGGAGCGACCGGGATCCTCCCAAAAGACGGCTTCATACCCACGACTCCGCAAAACGCTGCAGGAATTCGAACCGAGCCGGCGGTGTCGCTCCCTAGTCCGATCGGACCAATACCCGTCGCTACCGCTGCAGCCGCACCCCCCGACGAACCTCCGGACGTCCGTCCGAGGTCCCATGGGTTCCGCGTTGCGCCGAACACGCGATTGCTCGTCTCCCCTTTCCACCCAAACTCTGGCGTGTTCGTCTTCCCGAAGACGATCCCTCCGGCCTGCCGACTACGCTCGACCACCACCGCATCCGCGTCAGGCACGTAGAACTCGTACAACAACGAGCCGTATGTTGTTCGCGTTCCCTGCGTGACGATCGTGTCCTTCACCGATAAGGGCACTCCGGCGAGTTTCCCAGCTTCGTCCTTTGCATACTGACGCTCCGCCTCCTCCGCAGCCCTCATCGCCTCATCCGTCGCCACCGCGACTATGGCATTAACCTTTCCATTCACCTCCTCCAGATGATCCAGCAGCGCCCGCGTCACTTCCACCGGCGACACCGTGCGTGTCCGATACAGCGCTACCAACTGGACCGCAGCCATCCGCACAAGCTCGTTCATGTCATTGCGTCCTCGTCGCTTTGATTACGCGACCCGTACCCCAGATCGTCGTCATCAGACATCAATCACAATCTCGTCGTCCTGAATGGTTACCTTGTAGACCTTTACTCGGAGATTCCGCGGGTCGCATGGAGACAGTCCGGTCTCGAGGTCGAACTCAAACCCATGCCATGGGCACCGCAATACCTTGCGCTGCGAGTCATACACATATTCAGTCGGCTCAGACGCCAGAACAGTTCCCACGACCCGCCCGCGACAGAGTGGCGCACCGTGATGCGGACACAGATCTCGTACCGCGTAGTAATGACCATCGACGTTGAATACGCCGATCGACCGGCCGCTCACATCGATAATCTTCCGCTCACCGCTGGGAATTTCCTCCGTATTGCCCACGACGATTCTCACCTTCTCCCCCTCCCTCCTAGATCACCTAACGCAATCTATCGCCGAAGGTGTCGAGTGCGTTTAGTGCGAACACTCTATCGAGCGTGGTCTTGGGTATCGCGCTCAACGCGCGCTTCGGATTGTCGAAATCCCAGTGCGGATAGTCCGAACTGTACAGCAGCGTACGGTCGCATTCGAGGATCTCACAGATCGCCGCAACGTGTTCGCGTCGTTTGGGTTCAATGAATGGCTGCGTCGTGAACCGTACATGCTCGAATACGTACTCGCTCGGGCTGCGTTTCACCCAGGGCACCTCGTCACGAAGTGCCTTCCAATCGCGGTCCAGCCGCCACAAAACATCAACCGCCCACGCGAAGCCGCTCTCGACAACCACGTACTTGAGTCGCGGGAACCTCTCGAAAACACCGTGACAGACGAGACTAACTAGGTTTGACTGCGGAGGCTGAGTCAGCATTGTGTGCCACTCCAAGTAGTAGGTCGGCACACCCCCCATCTGCGGCGCTCGAGGATAGATCGACTCGGTCGCTCCCGGATGAACCATGAGCGGTAAATCATGCTCCTCAGCGGCGGCGTAGATCGGATACCAGTGTCTCTCGCCCGCCAGCGTCGACAGGACGGGCACATGGATCGCCACGAAGCCCTCGCGCTCGGCAACGCGGTGAATCTCTCTTGCGGCGAGCTCCGGGTCCTGCGGGGCGATGAGCAACGCCGCTCTGTACCTCTTGTCCTCCCGAAGCCACCGATCCGCGATCCACTCGTTGTAGGCGGATGCGACGGCGGCTGCAGCGTCGTACTGTGGCAGCGCCCCAAGCCCAGACATCGCGCCACCAAGCAGTATTGCACGGTCAATCCCCCAGGTATCGAGCAAATCCTGAGCAACTGCTACCGGATCAGACGCAGGAGGTCCGTCCCCAGCGACATCCCGGCGGAGCCCACCAGTGGGGTTGATATAGAGATCGTTCTTCGGCAGCGAAAACGTGACGCCATTGATCCCACTCATCCACGATGGGGGCTTTGCCTCGAGTCCGAGGCGATGCCGCCATTCCACCGGCATGTACGGGGCGAGATCGTAGAGGCCGTCTACGAAATAGTTGTGAACATCGCAGTCGACGAGTTTGATCTCCTGCCCCGGCAAGTCCGGTCGATCGAGCTGTGGCTCTTGAACAGTCATTGAATCAAATCCTTGTTGTTGTATGCGCTGGGCTGGAAACCGCTATGTGGCGAGTCCTATCTCTCTGCTTTGGCGTGCTGCGGGTACCATTTTGCTACGAATCCCGGCGTGACATATCCGTCGGCGAGATCTGCCTCTATGGCACCAACAGACCTGAGACGAGGGTCACCCACTCCTCCTCCCCCGCCGGAGAACGCCTCCCAGATGCTGTCAGCCTCCACGAATGTGCCAGTGCCCTTTGCTTCTTCGCTCATCCGTCCGTCGGGGTGAGTCACGCAAACACGATTGGCGCGAGCCGAAGCTCCCCCCGCCAATCCCGCGGGAGGGCTCTGCGTGCGCTCGACGCACCGGCTGTAATAGCAATCGCGGAGGATCCTGACTCTAACGTCCACGCCGAGACCCCCCTGAAAGTGGCCGGCACCGCCTGAGTCCGGTGCCAGCTCCATCTTCTCAACGAGCCACGGCTGCTTAGCCTCCCACACTTCCGCTGTAGGGATCCGAGTTGCGGACTCCGCGATGTGCATCAGCGCGTTCGCGCCGTCAGCGCTGGCTTGCGCACCCTGCCCGATCGGCAACGGTCCACCGTCGATCCAGGGCTCGCCGTGCTCCCTCTCCTGGTACGACATGCGCTGATAGCCCCACCACACCCACACGAGGTAGTCGCCTCCCGACTCGGCGGGAATGCGCTCGGGCATTTCAGGCGCCAACGCCTGATGTATGGCTTCGATGAGCTGGAGCGATCCCACCCAGTAGGTGAAGGACGGAGCTGGAGCCACTGGATGGACGATCGTGCGCTCTCGGGTTTTCACGGTCACCGGTCGAAAATAGCCTTCATCCGGCGTCTCGGCTGCCCCTGCGAGGCTTGCGATTGCGATTCGCGCCATAGCGACAGTTTGCGGGCGCGGCGAGTTGATGGGGATCGCGGCCTGCGTCGGGGCGTCGGTCAGATCCAAGCTGATTGCCGACCCCTCGACATCGATCGAGAATTCGAAATCCAGCATGGCGTCGGAGCGCGTATCTCGGTCGATCTTGCACCGCCCGCGGTACCGGCCGTCGGGTATATCCTCGATAAAGCGCCGCACGTGAGATTCGCTGTGGTCGTAGATACGGTCCACAGCAGCACGGAATACTTCGAGACCGTGCTTGGCGACGACTCTTTCGAGAGCCGCGGCTCCGGTTCGGACGGCACCGACCCATGCGTTCATATCACCGCTGATGGTTCGGGGCGCCCGGGAGTTGGCCAACAGAATTTTCCAGATGTCTTCGTTCCGCTCGCCCTTCCGGAAAAGCTTGAGGCCAGGAAGGAGCAGACCCTCTTGGAACATATCGACGGTGTCCGTCGAATAGATGTCCTTCGCGCCTAGGTCCCCGACGTGACCCTTAAGTCCCGCGAACCCGATGAGCTCGTCGGCGTCGAAAGCAGGCATGATGAATGCGACGTCCTGGGGATGCGCACCGCTCCCAAACGGAATGTTGTACACCAGAATGTCTCCAGCTGCGAGTTCGCTTCGCCCACCCACGGCCTCAACAGCGGCCCTGATACAGCTATCCATCGAACCCAGGAACATCGGCATGCTTGGCGCTTGTGCCAGCAGTCCAGCGTCATCGTCATAGACCCCGACTGCGAAATCAAGAACCTCATAGACGACGGGAGAGAAAGCCGTGCGCATTACCACTCGTCGCATCTGTCCGGCTGCAGACCTAAGTTGATGCCGGATCACCTCAGTGGTTATGGGATCGGCTAGCGCGGTCTCCGACGTTACAAGGACCGTCTGACCATCGTTGTCAGCGACGCGTTCGTCAGTCATTGATCCTCCCGAATCACGAGATATCCGCTGTTGTCTATTACAAATGTGTGACCCGCGTCGACGTAAGTGGTCGCGGTAGCTTCAAAGATGATCGCCGGCCCGGCCAGCACCTGGAGTGATCGGAGCTTTGATCGCTCATAGACTGCGAAATCGAGCCACTCCTCGTTCATAAACGAGTAGGCGCGAACGCCAGCTGCGCGCTTGATGCCCGCCGCCTCGTTTCCGACGACGTGCTCCACTGTCCCCCGTGGGAGACTCTTGCGGAGGGTGGCCCTGATCGATACGAGGTCGAGTGGCTCACCTAGAGTCGTGCCGAAACGCTTATTGTAGTCCCGCTCGAACTGATTCGTAATCAGCGTCAGATCGCCTGCACTGATGTCACCGCGCGCTTCAAGTTCGACCGTTAGCGTGTGCTCCTGGCCAAGATACCGGAGGTCAAACCCCGCAATCCGGTCGAAGCTGTCGTCATCGTCTACGCCGTGCCGCGCCCCAAGCTCTTCGAACAAATCACGGAGATTGTAGTTCAGCTCCGGCAGCGCCGCGTCGTCCAAGCGCCTAATGAGTGTTCTCGCGCCTTCCTGAATGAAGTCCTGGCTCAGCAGGCCCCATGCGGAGAAGTTCCCGGCGTACGGAGGCACTACTGTTTCCGGAACTTCGAGTTCGTTCGCGAGTAGCGTGGCAAACAGCGGTCCCGCCCCACCAAAGAGAATCAGTCGTGCTTCGCGCGGGTCCTCACCCTGTCCAATCGTGATTTCTCGCATCGCACCGGCCATAGAAGCACTGACGATCCGCATCACACCCCGAGCGGCGTCCTCGACCGAGATCCCAAGCTCGTCGGCCACGGGTGCGAGAGCGCGCTCCGCGAGCTCCGATTTGAGTTGGAGACTTGGGCTCAATGTTCCGTCTCCAAACATCCCGAGAAGCAGCGCCGCATCTGTGACCGTCGGATCCTCCCCGCCGCGCCCGTAACAGGCGGGGCCAGGATCTGCTCCCGCGGATCGAGGGCCGACGCTCAGAAGACCGTGATCCGTGAACGCGATGCTGCCCCCGCCGGCACCGATGCTGTGCACATCCACCCACGCCCCCTGTATTGGCCAACCGACGATCGCACCCTCGCGTTTCACTTGTGTTCTGCCACCAACGATCAGCGACGTGTCGAAGCTGGTTCCGCCCACGTCTGCCGCAATGCCCAACTCCCATCCGCGTCGTCGACATATCTCTGCTGCCCCCTCCGCGCCGGCGACCGGCCCCGATTGAATCGCCTCAAACGGGCGCTCCGCAACCGTCTTTGCCAGCATCGCGCCGCCACCCGATCGCGTGACGAGCAGGTCCCCGTCAAACCCCTGCTCGCTCAGTTTCGACTCCAGCCGCTCCAGATATCGCGACGTGACCCCGCGAGTGTATGCGTCGATCACGGTCGTTGAAGTGCGCTCGTACTCTCTGTATTCCCGGGAGAGACGATGAGACAGCGAGATATCCCCGTCGAATCCTGCGTCCCTGAGTAGCTCTTCCGTCCTCAGCTCATGAACTGGGTTCGCATACGCGTTCAGAAAGCAAACCGCGATTGCCTCAACTCCGTCGCGTTTGAGCACCTCAGCAGCCGCGTAGACATCGCTGGCCACGAGCTCCCCGACCACAACTCCATCGGCGCGCACACGTTCGCGCACTGGCAGCCTATGCCGCCGCGGAACGAGAGGGATAGGAGGCTTCCAGAGAAGATCATACGGGAGCGTTCTGTCGCCCCGTCGAATCTCAAGCGTATCCCGGAATCCTTCTGTGCATACTAAGCCAGTCCGGGCGCCACGACCCTGAAGCAGCGCGTTCAGGCCCACAGTAGTTCCGTGGAGAAGAAACTCGGCCGCCTGAAGCAGTCCCGCGGGGATGGTGCTTCTCACTGCCTCGAGCACGCCCTCCTCGATGGCGTCGGGAGTGGTCGGCGTCTTCGCCACGTACACTGATCCTGACTCCTCATCCCAGAAGATCATGTCGGTAAATGTCCCGCCGACGTCAATGCCGATTCTCGTTGCCATTCCACTACCTCCCTATGCCCAGTGCCTCTTCACAAGTGCTCCATTGTCCACGATGGTTTCACCGTCCAGCTCAAGGGTGCACCCGCGCATCGGAATGTCGATATGGTATGGCGTCGTTCGCATGCCGCCCAGTTCACTGTTCGGCCCCGTTGATGCCATGACACATCCGGCGAACGCCCTCTGATTCATGCCATACATGCCGTCCACGCCGGACCAGGACCACTTCGCCTGCTCATTCACTCCCCAGCCGATGTGCGACACTGCGTAAGCGTCGGGGTCGACTGAACGCTCTGGGAGAGCGTCCCTAAAGAGGAGCGCATCAAGTCCTTCCCCCTGGATGTCAACAACATATCCTGCCTCGATGATGAGGGTGAGCGGCTCTCTGACGTAGTGGAGCGTCGGTGTCAAGAGAACGTCGCCACACGACAGCACGATTGTTCCTTCAACTCCATCATCATCGCCATGCGTCGCGACAAATCCCGAAGGCCAATGATTCCAGCGCCCGGGTTCGTCCGTGTACCCGTACTCCGTAAGCACCGGATAGGTCCCCAGGCGGTAGCTAACGCTTGTCCCTCGCTCAGAGGACACATGGAGCGCCGTTGCCCGCGCGAGTCTCGCACCAGCAGCCTCTACTAGGTGACGAAGGTCTGGCGATGGCAACAGGCGCTCCAAAACCACAAACGGTTCGCCACACGCCAAGACACGCACGCCAGCTTCTTGTATCTCAACCTGCTCTTTCGAGAAAAGCATCATCACTAGGTCAACGACCAGGTCAGCGCCCTTCAAAAGCTCCACGAGATGAGGAAGCCCCGCAAGCGGTGTCTGGCCCGTCTTCTTCAGGCCACCGAGCAATTCGCTCACTTCACCGGGCACGGACAGCACAAACGCTTTGGCACCCAACGACTCTGCCGCTGACGCGAACGCCCGAGCTCGCTCACCCAGTGACCCACCTAGTGGCGCCACAATTGCAACTGTCTGCCCGGCGTCAACGCCGCACAGGAGGAGCTCTTTGCGGAAGAGCCACACGGCTGCTTCATCACCTTCGAACATTTGGCTCTCTCGGTCTCTCGATCATTTTGTGTCTTAGATCCATGCGTGTACACCATACGTGTACAGCAACACGCGTCCCTGTCGTCGCTGCGGCGGCGTCCATTGTCGCGGCTAATACCCGCCTGCCGGAAAGACGGATTCCGGGCCAATCCCGAGACCCAACGCTACGAGCAGACGCAGACGCGCTTTCACCGGCGCCAGATCCCCGGCTGGCACCACGCCGAGTACACCCACCTCGTTCCCGGCGTCTCCGAAATTATATGTTTGACTCAAGACGGGTCCCGCACCGCAGCGGCTCGCTAGGATAAGGGGTTTCCTCGTCTCGACCGCGGCCTTCAGCGCACCCAGCATCCCTGGCGGCACTCGGCCATTTCCCATTGCCGCGACCACAACACCATCGGCCCGGTCCGCTGCGCTCGCCAGCGCTCCCCCGTCACAGCCACTGAAAGTCCAGACCACCTCTACTCGATGAGGGAGTGACGGCGGAAGGCCAACGTAATCGTTGGCGCGATGAAACGTCGGCATGTGGGCAACCCCATCGGCGATGTAGCCCACGGGGCCGAATCCTGGTGACGCGAACGCCGTCACACTCGTCGAGTGAGCCTTGGTCACGAGGCGAGCGCAATGTATTTCGTCCTGCATAACCACGAGCGGACCGAGGACAGCGACTCCCGGCGTCGTCGCCACGCGTATGGCGCCGAGCAGATTGCCAGGGCCATCCGCGCCGGCCTCGCCAGGGCGCCGCATCGCACCGGTCAGCACCACTGGTGCCGGGATCTTGAGCTGCAGAGCAAGAGCATACGCCGTCTCCTCCAGGGTGTCTGTCCCCTGCGTAACAACAATGCCGTCGATGCCGGATTGCACTCGGTCGTGGATCTCGCGAGCCAGGGCAGACATCTCAGCCGGCCCGATGGCGCTACTTCCACTTTTCATCATGTCCACCGTGTCGATCTCGCACAGTTCCCGCACCTCCGGTACCTGGCGCAGCAACTCCTCGCCGTCGAGCCGCCCGGCTTTGCCGAGCTTTCCGACCCGAGCGATGGTTCCGCCCATCGTGATGAGCAAAACGCGCAGGGACGAGGCGCGATCCGGTGCGACACGCCGCGGTACTTCCTTAGCCGGATCCAATGGCCGTCCTTCCACGGCGTTAGCCTCGAGCATCGCGACCGTCCTCCACTGCACTTCCTGCGTCTCCCGATCGCCGCAGGAGGCCAGCTTCTAGGAGTAAGTCGTAAACCTTGCTCGGGGTTATCGGTGTCTCATTGATGCTGATTCCGAACGGGCTCAGAGCGTCAGACACTGCGTTTGCAATCGCCGCGGGTGGCGCTATTGCACCCGACTCGCCGGCGCCCTTGATCCCGTCTGGGTTCAGCGGGCTAGCGGTGATGGTGTGATCAAGGATAATCTCTGGGATGCTGTCAACTTGCGGCATCAAGTAGTCCATGAAATTGCAGCTCACGGGTTGCCCTTGATCGTCATACACGAGCTCCTCAAGTAGCGCGCCGCCCACTCCGAGACTGAGGCCACCCTGATACTGCCCCTCAACCAGCAACGGATTGATGATCGTTCCAGAGTCGCCGACCATGACGAGCCGGAGAGGGGTAACTACTCCGGTCTCCATGTCGACCTCGACCGTCGCGGCGACTGTCCCAAAGGCAAATGCTTCGGCCGCGGGTACGAAGACTTCACTCGCGCCCAATCCATACTCTGTCACGCCCGCCGGTAACGGCGAACCGGGCATGACCGCTCTCGCAATGTCGCCGAGGCTCACAAAGTGTGACGGTGAGCCCCTCACGATTGCTTTACCGTCCACAAGCTCAAGATCCGCGTCACTTGCCTCGAGCAGCTCTGCGGCTATGCTTATCGCCTTCTCGCGAACCTTTCGCCCAGTCAACCTCACCGCGGTCCCGCCGACAGCCGCCATCCGGCTCCCGTACGTTCCCACACCGTACGGCACTCGGTCTGTGTCACCGTGAATCACGCGAATGTCTTCAATCGGTACTCCGAGCTCGTCGGCGACGATCTGCGATAGGGTTGTGTCAGTGCCTTGGCCGCTCGGCCCGGCTCCGCTCAGAACGGTAACTGTGCCGGAGGTGTCAACGCTGACGCTGCTCGCCTCGAACGGACCGAGTGCTGTCTTCTCGATATACGCTCCGAACCCGATTCCAAGGTAGCGGCCCGCGGTGCGTAACCGCGCCTGCTGTTCGCGGAAGACGGAGTAATCGATGAGTTCCTTCGCGCGCAGGAGCGCCGGTGCGTAATCCCCTGAGTCAATCACCGAGCCCTGGAAGGTCATCGGTACCTCGCGATCGATCGGCAGCTCCGCGGAGCCCAGCAGGTTCTTGAGCCGCACGTCAATCGGATCCAAGCCGCGCTCGCGCGCAATCTCGTCCATCGTCCGCTCGATTGCGAACGCAGCCTGGGCCATGCCAACGCCACGGAAGGGATTGAGGGGTGTTTTGTTCGAGACGACTGTCGTTGCGGAAGCCTCGAAGACCGGAATCCGGTAAGGCCCGCGCACGGTCAACACGGCGCAAGAAGCGTCGGCGAATGTAAACGCCTGCAAGTAGGCACCAGCGTTTGTAATGATGTCATCGCTTAGGCCACGAATGACGCCGTCGTCGTCGTAAGCGACCTCAATATCGTGAATCTGTTCGCGACCGTGATTAGACGCGACGAAATGCTCGTACCGATCCTCGATCCATTTCACCGGCCTCTTGAGCTGTAGAGCAAGAAGCGCAATCAGTATGTCCTCGTTGTATGGCTGGATTTTGGCGCCGAAGGCCCCTCCCACGTCTGGGGCAACGACACGCACGGCACTTTGCGGGAGGTTCAGGTACGCCGCGACGATGTCGCGCACGAAATGAGGCACCTGAGTCGACGTGTACACTGTCAATCTCTCCCGAGCCTGGTCCCAATCGGCGATCACCCCTCGCGTCTCCAGCGGAGTTCCGGCGAAGCGCTGCGTCTTGAACGATCTGCGCAACCGGTGCGGTGCGTACTTGAGCCGTTCCCTATCACCGACCGAGAACCGCCATACGTCGGCAACGTTCGAGTCGAAATGCAAGATCGAAGCATCTGCGGCCAGTGCGTCAGCCGGCGATACGACCGCTGGTAGGACGTCGTAGTCGACGCGAACCAGCGTCGCTACGTCCTCGGCCACGTACCGGTCCGTTGCAACCACTATCGCGATCGGTTCGCCGACATAGCGGACTTTGTCCGTCGCGAGGATCGGCTGAAGAAACTGCTTTGCGGTAGGTTCGGCATCCGCGGACGGGAGCGGCGGCACATGGCGCACGTCTTCGCCGGTCAGCACCGCCGCCACCCTTGCATCATCGCTGCACGCGCCGGTATCGACCGCGGTGATCCGCGCGTGCGCATACGGGCTGCGGACGAGACTCGCGTGCATCATCCCGGGGAGCTTGATGTCCGCGACGTATTGCGCATGACCCAGCAACAGCCGCTTGTCCTCTTTCCGAGGGACACGCCGACCGACGAGCTTGCGCGGTTCACCGGACATTCGGCTCTCCTGGCTCGGTCGCCGTCCCAGGCGTGTCCCGCCGGGACTCAAGTGCCTCGTCGACAGCCTCGACGATCTTCACATAGCCTGTGCATCGGCATAGGACTCCGCCGAGTGCGTCAAGTACCTCGTCCCGCGTGGGCGAATTCTCGCGCTCAAAAAGCTCAACTGCCGTAATCACGAAGCCGGCGGTACAGAAGCCGCACTGAGTCCCATGCCGCTGCCAAAACGCCGTCTGAACCGGGTGTAGCATGCCCTCTGATCCGATTCCTTCGATCGTTCTTATCTCGACGGCGTCCGCTTGCACGGCGAGCATTAGACAAGACCGCGCGAGTCTGCCGTTCACGAGGATCGTGCACACGCCACACACACCATGCTCGCATCCGAGATGCGTACCGGTCAAATCTAGCGATTCCCGCAAGAAGTCTGCCAACGTAAGGCGACTCGGCACTTCGCGGGTGTACTTGGTGCCGTTGACGGTCAGGCTGATCGAATGCAGGCTCATCTCACGTGACCATCCTCTCGTTCGCTCGCTCCACGGCCCGTACCAAAGCTCTACGCGTCACAACGCCGGCAAGGTGTCGGCGATACTCAGCCGAGCCGTTGATATCGTCGCGTCCGTGGGCCGCTCGGGCAGCGGACAAAGCCGCAGCCTCGATGTCGACGTCGGCGCCATCTGACCCGACTAAATCGCCTTCGCACTCGCACACAAGCACAGCGCGATCGCTCACACCAAACAGCGCGACACTGACGGCCGCGATCGTTCGATCTTGATCGAGAGCTATCTCGGCGGCCGCTCCACACACCGCATAATCCCCAGCGCGTCGCGCGACCTCAACGCAAGCGCAACCGCTGCGCGGTCGCCTTGTCGGCACTTCAATCGCGGCAACTATTTCACCGCCCTGCAACATCGTAGTGAACGCACCTCGCAGGAAATCGTTCGCTTCGACTCGTCGACGTCCAACCTTTCCCACCACATGGATCGCGCCACCAAGCGCGAGAACGGCAGCTGGTATCTCGGCGGCTGGGTCGGCGTGCGCGACGCTACCACCAACCGTTCCGCGTGACCGGATCTGAGGGTGGCCCACGTGGCGTATAGCCTCCTGCAGAAGAGGACAGCGCTCCCGTATCAGCTCACTCTCCAGCACGTCCTGTTGTCGGACCATCGCGCCGAGCAGAACACGCCCTCCCTCGTCCCTAATTCCCGCCAACTCGGTGATGCGTCCCAAGTCGACCAACAAAGACGGTTGCGCGAGGCGGAAGTTCAAGAGCGGTACAAGGCTCTGCCCCCCGCTCAGCGGCCGCGCGTCTCCGTCGCTCGCAAGTGCATCCAAGGCGAGCGCGAGCGATTCAGGCGCAACGTAATCAAATTCTACCGGTTTCATACATCATCCTCCACGGGGCACCCGGCTCTGTATCGCACTAGCGCAGCCATATGGCTCCCAGTGCCGCCGGTGCCTCCAATCGTCGTCCGCGCCCGCGCCGCGGCCACATCCACACACACAGCAAGACCACGGCACCTATATAGGGAAACATGCCCAGAACCTCTGACGAAACCGGCCAGCCGAGCGCGCCACCGACTCCGGAAAGCGAGGCCAAGACACCAAACCCATACGCGGTGACCATGAGCCGCAGCGGGTGCCAGTTCGAGACGATGACGATCGCTAGCGCGATCCATCCAGCACCGGAGGTCACGCCGGGCGACCAGCGTCCGACGTAGACGACCGTCAAGAACGCGCCGCCCAGACCCGCAAAGAACCCGGTCATAACCGAGCATGTCACCCTCCAACGCCGCACGCTCACGCCGACCGCTTCGGCAGCGCGCGGGGCGTCCCCGACTGCTCTTACGCTAAGCCCATGCTGCGTGCGCGACAGCACAAACCATGCGCCGACCGGAAGCGACGCGGCGACGTACACCGGCCACGGATAGGAGAACAAGACCGCGCCAACGAACGGAAGCTGGCTCAGCACCGGCAGATGCACGTTCGGCACAAAACTATGCGCCGACACATCCTCGTAATGCACTCCGATGATCTTTGACGCACCAAGCCCAAGAAGCCAGAGCGCAAAGCCCGTCACTACCTGATTTGTATTAAGCAGAACGACCGGCATGGTGAACAGAATGAGTTCGAACAGCAGACCGCCGCACGCGCCGGCCAGGAGACCCAGGTTCGCATCGCGTGTAACGCACGTTACGACGTAGCCGGTCGCCCCACCGACCAACATGATGCCCTCTAGGCCCACGTTCAGCACGCCGGCCTTCTCGCCCAACAGCTCACCGAGCGCGGTAAACAGCATCGGTGTGCCGGACATTACTGCTCCGACCAAGACAACTTGAACTAAATGGAGGCTCAAGACTGCCCACTCCCATCCTTTGCACGGGTCAAGCCGCAGTCTGGCGCCTTCCCTGAACTTGGCGCCCGGCGCACCAAACGGTATCGGGCAGCCGCTTCACCCATTGCAGTCGCGAGCAGCATTGCTCCGATAATGAGAAATACCGACTCGGACGGCACCCCGAATATTTGGGCTGACTCGCTCAGCGCAAGCACCGCCGCGATCACCACCCCGATCAGGCTGACACCCAAGAATGAGCCGCCCGCCAGAACGCCGATGCCGATGCCGATAAACCCCGTGTCGTTGGATAGCGACGACGAGAAGGAGTGCACATCGGCTAGAAGCTCTACGCCTCCAGCTAGGCCGGCAACTGCACCTGACAGTATGAGAATTCTGAGGGTTGTCCGCCGCACGTTCATCCCTGCGTAGGCAGCTGCTCGTGCGCTCGTTCCAATGATCATCGCTCGATAGCCAAAGAGGCTGCGCCTGAGTGCGATCCCCACACCGACCACGCAGGCGAGGGCGATCACCAGTCCCACACTTACACTCCAGCCACCCGGCGACACATTTGACAGCCAAGCTTGCGGCTGAATCGGTCGACTCATTATAGCGCCGCCGATGGATTGCGGATTACGCCACGGACCGGTCGCGAAATAATCGGTGGCGAGGTACGCGACAAAGTTGAACATAAGTGTCGTGAGAATTTCACTTACGCCGATGTATGCCCGTAGGAGCGCCGGAATGAGGATCCACAGGATTCCACCCACGGCCGACGTGATGAGAAGAAGTGGTATCAGCAGCCAGCCGACAAGGTGCGGCGCAGCGTACGCAACGGCGGTGGCGGCCCAGGCCCCGGCGAAAAGCTGACCATCGGCTCCCACATTCCAGAGGTTCGCGCGCAGACCAACAGCCACCGCAGCTCCTGTCAAGATGAGTGGTGACGCTAAAACGGTGAACTCCTGAACACCGAACCGGGTACCGAACGTCAGCCTGATGGTCTCGCCAACGGCGCCTCCGGGCGCGTTACCGACTGCGTTCAACGCCAGGATTGCGACCATCAGCGGTGTGACAAAAGAGACCCCGCGGTACCACCACATCCTCTTGCCGGAGGCGCTCCGGGTCTCTAGCTTCCATTTTTGAAGCGGACCGCCGCGACTGGCGGGCGCCCGGCGGAAACGTCCACCGCGACCGCCGCCGTCTCTCGAGGCGCTCACGCCCATTACAAAGCCCCGCCCTCTCGCGGTTCGACAGCTCCGACAACGCCGGACATGAGCAGCCCGATCTCGTCCGGCCTACTCTCCGACGGCATGATCCGAGCCACGATGCTGCCGTGATACATGACGACTATCACGTCGGCAACGGTGTAGATCTCGTCCAGATCCTCTGATATGAGCAGCACCCCGAGCCCACGGCACGCAGCCACAAGAAGTTCCTCCCGCACGCGCGCGCTCGCTGCAATATCGAGACCCTGAGTCGGGTACATGGCGACGATTAACGTACGCGCGAACCGGATCTCGCGCCCCACAAGAAGTCGCTGCGCGTTGCCTCCGGAGAGCTGATGCACGGGCGCGGTTAGCGAGGGAACCACTGCCTCAGTGTCCGCGACTAGGCGCCGTGCGAAGGCGCTCACTTCACGACCAACCTGCCATGGTCCTCGACGGAGCTGCCGACTCTCGTAGGTCCGCAAGATCGCGTTCGCCTCCACAGACGCATCTGCTGCCATGCCCACGCCAATTCTGTCCTCAGGGATAAACGCGCCGCCGGCCGCGATGAAGTCGCGTGGGCGACCTGACCTCACGGGCTTCCCACCGACGGTCAGACGGCCCGACTCGAAGGGACGCAAACCGCAGAGCGTTTCCGCGAGCTCTAACTGACCATTACCTGAAATGCCGGCGACGCCGAGAATCTCCCCGCTACGCACCTCCAGATCTACGCCTCGCACAGCTGGCTCGCCGCGATCACCCAGAGCTGCTATGCACTGAGCGAGCAGCACGGCTGCGCCCCGTGTCCTTTCACGACCGCGAATAGCAGCTATAGCACGACCGACCATCGCCTGAGCCAGGCGGTTCGACTCGCACTCCGCTCGTGGCCACGATCCTGCAAGCTCGCCGTTTCTGAGCACGCTCACCCGCGAAGCGACCGCCAACGCCTCTGCGATCTTGTGTGTAATGAACAACACCACCCTGCCGTCGTCGGCAGCCGCTCGCATCATTTCGAACAGGCTTGCCGACTCCTGAGGCGTCAAAACCGCAGTCGGCTCGTCAAGGATGACCAATGACGGATCACGGCTAAGCGTCCGCAGAATCGCAACCTGCTGCTGCTGTCCGACCGCCAGCTCAGACACTCGCGCACTCGGCGTCAGGTCCGCACCGTATCTCTCTAGAAGTGCCCGAGTCCGCCGCTCGATCGTCTGAGAGCTCCTGACCTTGGGGGTGCTCGACCAACCTAGGTGAATATTCTCCGCCACGGAAAGCTGCGGCACCAATCGAAAGTCCTGATGGACCATGCCAACCCCAAAGCGCAAGGCGTCTTTCGCCGAACGGAGCGTGACGCGCCGACTCCCGAACCATAGGTTGCCGGAATCCGGGTGGACCAGACCCGCCATTATCTTCATCAACGTTGTCTTCCCAGCCCCGTTGCCACCAAGTACGGCGTGTACCTCACCTACGTCAAACGTCAAGCTCACGCCGCGCAGCGCGGCCACGCCTCCGAACGTTTTCGTGATCTTCTCTAGTCGCGCGAGCGGGCTACCCATGGCGTCGCGAGCAGTCGTCACTGCCACTGACGCGTTCTCCGGTGGTGTCACCATCGCTCGCACCAGCGTCGCCATGCGCTATTGGGGGCCTTTACGGCCGGCCATGTCACAGCCGTACGCACCGTCATCGCACTCACCAATTCGCTTTGCTATCAGTTACCTGAGCGGTGGCGCTAACCCGACCCCACGACGCCCTTCACCAGCCAGTTCCACTTGCCATAGATGAACGCGTCAGTCAGCACGATACCCTTAGCGACGCGCACCGCTCCAGATTGATCGTAAATTGGCCCCACAAATGGGTTCTTGCCGGCTTTCAGCGCTGCATAGTCACGTTGCACCTTCGCGACCACCGACGCGGGAACGTTCTTACCGAAGGCACTGAGGTGCAGTTCGGGTCCCAATCCCATCAAGTCAACCCCTCCACCGCTGACGTGCCCAGCCAGCCCTGCGCGAATGTACTTTTCGAACACGTAGCTCCAGTTGACCAACCGACTAGTCACGTAGGCGTGAGGACCAAAGCTGCTCTGGTCTCCGAAGATCCCGAAGCCCCAGATGTGATTCTTTTTGGCCACCTGAACCGCAACCGCATCATTCGTATACGAGACCAGGACATCCGCTCCAGCACCTACGAGCGTATTGAATATGTTCGTTTCTGTCGGCGGGTCGTACCACGAATTGACGTAGCTCACAAGAACCTTGCAATCGGGTCGCACGCTTTGGCACCCGAGCGCCACAGCGTTAATCGACTCGAAGATCGGAGAGGGGATCTTGAAGGCGGCGGCATAGCCAATCTTCCCAGTCTTCGTCAGGAGCCCGGCTGCAACGCCGACCAGATAGTCCGTGAGCCAGTTCTTTGGATAGAACGCCTGCACATTTCGACCCAAAGGCGGGAGGCCGTTGACTTCTAGGCACTGCACGTCTGGACTCTTGGCACAGACGTTGTATACAAGGGTGGCCCCACCTGCGATGTCGATGATCAGCTTGGCGCCATCTGCGATCATCCCGTTGACGACCTGAGTCATTTGGGTCGTGTAAGGTGTGTTTTGGGCATATGTGAGTGAAAACTTGTTAGCACCAACCGTTGCCATTGCAGCTCGTAGGCTCTTGTACGCCGACTCGTCATAACCCCCATCGTTGATCGATCCATCGAGGACCAAGCCGACCTTCAAGTGTGCGGTACTCGCGGCCCCCGATGAATGCGTGCTGCTTGACGACGACCCGCAGGCAGTCAGCGCAAGGCAGACGGTTGCGGCGACCGCGCCCGAGCCCAGCAATTTGAGACTAGAAAGAAGCGCGTCGCGGAACGAGCGTTCGATGTTTTGGTCAGCCATCGCCTCTCCTGAGGTTGCATCGTTGATGAAAGCACTTGCGTCACGACCGGCCTCGGGAGAGGGCCGAATCGGTCGCAGAGTCTCTGAGCTTTGCTCGCGACATCACGTCACCTGGATTTCCCTTTCCGCCCCTGGCTGAGATTCACGCCAGTGGTCCGTGAGAGGCTCGAGACCCCGGCGGTGGGGTACGTCGAGTCTGAGTCGCATCAGAGATCCCATAAGCGAGCATGGCGGGTACTGTATCCCGGATACATCAGCTTTGCAAGGCAAGCTGTATTCGGTATACTTGCGACATGCAGTCCGTGGTCGAGGGGTCTGACGTCGTGAGCAGCGTTGGGTCGTCGGCGCCAGGCGGAGTCAGGCCGAAGGAAGTTGGTTTGCCGCTCGCGGCGATTGGTCGTGGGGAGCGGCTCGCTGAGAAGGCCTACGTCGAACTCAAGCGCCGAGTGCTTGGCGGCGAGATTGGGCCCGGCTCGACTCTCCCCGAAGTAGACGTCGCCGAGGCGATGCGAATCTCGCGGACGCCCGTGCGAGAGGCTCTTGCACGACTCCATAGCGACGGGCTTCTTGAGCTCACGTCAGGTGGCGGGCATGTCGTCCGCGGTCTTGAAGCATCTGATCTTGACGAGCTCTTCCTGATACGCGAAGCACTGGAGCAGATTGCCGTGCGGCGGCACGTTGCCGTGGCCACGGGAAGTTCCAAACGGCTTGAACTCCTGATCGAACGACAGACAAAGGCCCTCGGTGAAGGCGACGTGGGAAGCTTCCTCGAGTTCGATGAGGAGTTCCACCTCACGATATGTCAAGAAGCCCAGCTTCCGCACGTCGCGAGCCTGCTCGTGTCGCTGAGGAATCAAATGCACCTCGCCGGACTGAGGGCGTTGGCTGGCTCGGAGCGCACCATGTTGCAGGTTATCGATGAGCACACGCGAATTCTGGCCGCGCTCGACTCCGGCAATGTTGTGCAGGCCAAGCGCGCGATGCGATACCACCTTCAGGCGACCAAAGCGGTTCTCGGCCTCCCGACTTAGCTCCACTCGATGTCGTGTCTTGATCATTTTGTGCCGGACATCGCCCATGGATCGGCGCCCGTAGCACTCGGTGCGTGCCATCTTGTGCAGCGCTAGATCTCCTGCTGCCACGAGACCACCGTCGATCCTCGGCGGCTCTGCGGACTGCTGCCTGTGCCGCGAAAGAGACGCTCCGCATCGCCCCGCCGGCGACCCAGAGCTCCGACGTCCGCACGAAGTGCGTAGCGGACCTGGGCACACCTCCAACAGCCGATGGCGATGCACAGGCTAGCCATGGTGTCGCCGCACCCAAGGCGGACCGAGGCACACAGCGCGATCGCTAGCAACAGGCACGACTCCTACCGGCGACGACACATGAATAGCCAGCAAAACAGAGAGGAAACATGGAGATCGAGAACACCTTCCACGTTCCGGCTAGCCGGGATGCAACGTGGGATCTGCTAATGAACGTCCCGCAGGTTATCCCTTGCATGCCCGGCGCGGAACTCATCGAACGGGTTGACGACAACACTTGGAAAGCAACCATGGCCGTCAAGCTTGGACCGATCTCGCTGAGTTTCCTGACTGACATCACGAGGGACGAGGTGGACGAAACCGTCGGACGAGTGCGTCTCGGCGCCAGCGCCCGTGAGACCCGCGGGCGCGGAGCCGCGCAGGCCTCTATCGAGTCAACACTCGCAGAGGGTGACGGCTGCACGAGCGTACGCATCCTGACCAACGTCGCTCTGTCAGGCGCCGTCGCGCAATACGGGCGTGGAATGGTTCAGGATGTGGCCGGCCAACTTGTATCGAGCTTCGCGAGTTGCCTTTCTGCGCAGCTGCAGGGTAGCCCTGAGGCCTCGACCGCCGCCGTGGAGGCACAACAGAAGCCAATCTCGGGGTTCAAACTGCTTCTAAGCGCGATTCGTTCGTGGTTCCGTCGCCTTTTCGGCCGTAGGTAAGGCACAGTGCCGCCGCTGAGCGACGTACCGATCCAAGGGACGGGTGTGACTCGGCGCGGGGGGAGCTCACGCCAGCGCTGCTACTGAGCGTGGCTCCTCTCGGACGAGGCTGTCGGGCAAAGATTTCGGGTGCGACGCGGTTCCGCGGAACCGCTTTGTGACAGTTCCGCGACATTTCGCCCCGATTCGTTGGCTCAGCTTCCGTCGAGCGCGATCCAGTGGTTGTGGAGCTTTAGGACGGATGAAAGTCAAGTCACGGCGGCGACCTTTTCTGGGTTCGCTCGTTTCCAGTCGGCGACCAGGCGCTGGTAGGCGAGTTCCGCCTGCGCTGCTGTCTCTCGCTCGCGGTCCCGGTTGTGCTGCTGGTGATAGCCGCTCTTGTGTTCGAGGCTCCGGCTCCCCATGCGCCGCTCGGCGCCGGCGCGGAGTTCCAGTTCGCGCAGCTTGTGCGCCGTGAGCGACGGGCGCGCGAACGCGTAGTCCTTCTCGGCGATCAGCAGATGCCAGAACAGCACTGCCAGCTTGCGCGCGACCGCGACGATCGCGATCGCCTTGCCGCGACGGGCACTCACGCGCCGATAGAAAGCGCGCATCGGGCCTGGTGTGCCCACCGCGACGAACGCAGCCTCAACGAGCATGCCCCGCACCGGAGCCGCACCTTGCTTGGAGATCCGGCCGATCTTCGCGTGACCACTGCCGGACTGGCGGACCTTCGGGTCCAGCCCGAGGTAGCTGACCAGCCGGCGCGGGCTGCGGAACCGGTGGATGTCACCGACCGCAGCCATGAACGTCGCGGCGGTCATGAGGCTCACGCCCGGGACGGTCATCAGCCGCCTGATCTCCGGTGAGCCGATCGCGTGCTGGGCGATCTCGCGCTCCAGGATCGCGATCTCGCCGTTGACGAAGTCGATATGCCGCAGACAGCCATCGACGGTGTGGCGCTCATCGCGTGGGAGCTTCAGCGCAGCGAGCCACTTGCGGCCACCCTTGCCGAACACGTCGCTCATCGGCGGGCGCCCCTTCAGATTGCGCATCAGCACCGCGTGGATCTCGTTCTTGGAACGAGTCCGCTGCCTGACCAGCTGCGCGCGACGGCTGAGCCACCGCCGCAACGAACGCGTGGCCTCGTCCGGTAGCCAGCAGCCAGTCAACAGACCAGCGGCCAGCAGCCGAGCGAGCTTCCTCGCATCCAAGCGGTCGGTCTTGACCTTCGCCGTCGTGATCGCCGAGAGCTCCTTCGTCGGGGCCACGACCACCCGCGCCACGTGCGGCTCGAGCAGCCGGGCGATCTTCAACGCATTGCCGGTCGCCTCCAACGCGACCTGGTCATCGGCAGCAAGACTTCGAACCAGAAGGTCGATGCCCGCCGGACTGCTCGGCACCCGGCCGGCCGAGCGGACCCGGCCGTTTTCACAGATCGCGATCTCACAGAAATCGAGATGCACATCCAGACCAATGAACCGCAAACCGCTCTCCCTTCACTCGACAACAATCATGTGGGAGAACCGGTGGGCGAACGACAAGAACGGATTCGTGCTCACAGCACACCCGGGTGAGTCGCAGGGGCGGCCACAGAGGTTTTGTCGGGCTCACAGCCCATCTCAAGCACGGCCTGCCCAGCCTGCGTTCTCCCAAGAGCCCCATAGCCCGGTCCGCCGGACGCTAGAACCACGCCCGGACACAACCGGCAGCGCTCTCA
>Ga0182024_10005455_pt1 | contig 28547 bp, 25 predicted proteins | sample P32metaG_FD_120480 | JGI IMG/M metagenome (GOLD analysis project Ga0182024, IMG submission 120480) | Permafrost microbial communities from Stordalen Mire, Sweden - P3-2 metaG (Illumina Assembly) | ecosystem: Environmental > Terrestrial > Soil > Wetlands > Permafrost | place: Sweden: Stordalen...
CCCAACCGATGTGCTCACGTTTGTGACCGCGACGCTGGTGCTGGGAGGAATTGGGCTGTGGGCCTGCTACGCGCCGGCACGTCGCGCCATGCATTTGGACCCGATGGTGGCGCTGCGCTACGAATAGATGATGATTGGGCTGTGCTTACCCGGCGTCGAACACTTTGTAGTTCGCGAGAATGCAGCCGCCTTCGATCGGCCGGCATTCCGTGAGTGTCAGCTGCAGACGAAGTCCGGGATCGCGGAACACCGGAATGCCCGAGCCGAGCAGAATCGGATGAATGTTCAGTGCGATTCGATCCAGCACGCCGGCGGTAAGAAATGACTGCGCCAATTCGCCACCGCCCATCAAACAAATTCCCTTTCCCGGTTGTCGCTTAAGATTCCGCACGAATTCCACCGCGTCGCCCGTCACCAGTTGCACGCCGGGATCATCGATGGCCTTAAGAGAACGAGAGAAAACGTAAGTGCGGATGATCGGCTGCTTACCCGCGTGCCGTTTTGTGCGGCTTCAAGCGGCCGCCACTTCGTAGGTTTTCCGCCCCATCAGAGTGGCGTCGACATCCTTCCAATACTCGGTCATGGCGAGCTGCGCATCCTTGCTGAAATGCAGCCAGTCGATGGAGCCATCCGCGCCGGCTAGAAATCCGTCCAAGCTGACCGCACCGCCATAGGTCAGGGTGCGCATCGTTTCGCTCCTTCCCGTGCAGCGCAGTCTTCGCCACTAAGAGAGCGCCTCGGTGCTAACCGTTCCATCCCTCGCGCAATTGTTGCCGTTCCGATTCGCTCATCTGAAACCAACTTTCGGCTACATGCCGGGCGCGCTCCAGGGCTTCCTGCATCTCCAGGCGCTTTTCTTCCAGGCCTTCTACGCTGGTATCGGACGCGACGTACACCGGCGCCGGAATGACGATCACGCCGCGAGAAAACAGGCGCGGAATCTGTAGCTGATCCCACGATTTTTCGAGCGACCGCGCGCGTTCCAGCCCGCCATGAAATACCACCACCGGCTGTTGGGTTCGGCGCGCCAGCATCACTGGACCATTCTTCGCGACGAACCGGGGTCCGCGGGGACCATCCACAGTGAACGCCACATCCTTGCCAACTTTCAGCAGCCGCGCCATTTCCGCCAACGCCCGCAGGCCGCCGCGGGAGGAGCTGCCTTGTACGGTGCCATATCCCAATCTCTCGACAACCTTGCGGGTCCACTGCCCATCGAAGTTAGTGGTATTCATTACGGCTACACCCGTATCACGCCAGCACCACATCGCGGAAAAGATGGTGCGGTGCCAAAAGGCGAAGATAATCCGTTCTCCGCGGGCGTACACTTGTTTCAAATGTTGGCCGCCGAGATATTCGTAACGCAAAGTGGCGCCGATCAACCGAATTATCCCATAGGCCACCCAGCCAATCACTGGAATTTGCATTCGCCGCCACCGCGAAAGCTGCGGCAGGCGCGTATCGTAGTGGACGTTCACCGCACTGGGAGCGTCCCCCGTGTCGTTGACGCCGCTGGGGGATCGATCGGATGGTGATGTCTGGTTATTCACTGGGGTATAGTATAGGCGAACCGCGTGAGTCTTCGATGCTGTCGCTAATCTGGCAACAAATTCGGAAGAGTCCCCGCCCGGCTGGCCGAAATCGCACCGGGAGTGTTTCCCGCTACCGTTGGCTACTGGTGTTGGCCGCGGCGTTGGCATTCCTGGCAGCGCCGCTTCGAGCGCAAGGGCCGCCGGGTGCGATGGCCCGGGTCATGGGCAAGGACGTAACCGTCGACAACGGTCCGGGCTCGGCGGCGGCCGTCGGGCTCCCGGGATTTTGGGTGGCCAATGGAAGCACCATCACCGTGCATTCCGGGCAGGCGCGCTTGACGCTGGTAGCCGGCGGCGACGTTTATATCTGCGGCCCCGCCAAGATGACCTACCTGGAATCCAACGGCGCGATCACCCTGGCGCTGAGTTTTGGCAAGGTCCACGCGACGATCGCCAGTAACCTGCAATTTCGAATTTTCACTCCCCTGGTTATCGGAACTCCCATCGCGATTGGCGAAGGTGAGCGTGACTTCACCGTCGGCCTCGATACCAACGACGCCATGTGCATCCGCACCGAACAAGGCGCGGCCAAGCTCGAGGAGCAATTCACCGGCCAGCAAATGATTGTCCCGCTGGGCGGAGAATTTTTCATTACCGCTAACAGTTTGAATCCGGTGCCGGGACAGACCGGAAGCTGCGACTGCGACGCCGCGATGGTTGCGTTGGCCGCGCGCGCTCAGGATATACAGATGACCGGCCTGGCGCATCCTGCGGACGAAGCTCCGCCAGCGGGCCCGCCGCCTGGGGAGAAAGTAAACGCGCCGGCCGCAAGCGTTGCCGCAGCGCGGGCCAACGAACCGAACACAGCGGACAGCGCCGCGGTACCGCCGCCGAACGCCGTCGCCGCCATCACGCCGACATCCGCAATAACGGTGGACCCGCGGGCTCCCCATCCGCCGGAGCCCGATGCGGCGCATCCTGCGGTAGAGTTCAGCATCCCGGACAGTGCCAACGAGAGCCATCCGATTCCGCCGCCAAAGAATCCAGAGACCACTCCCAAGCCCGAAGATGCGCCCACGTGGAAAGTAATGATGCCGCCGCTGACTTTTTCCGCGGACTCGCCGCAGCCGCCGCCCGATCCCAGTCCGCGGTCGATCCTGCTGATTCGTGAATCAAAGGTCGAACCGGAATGGCTGTTTACTGGGCACGTCGAGGGAGCCACGCCGGCCAACGGCGCGACGGCCCCCAACGCGAATGCGTCCGCCGCCAACGGCAACTCGCCGTCACAAGCTCCGGCCGCCGGAAACACCGGGAAAAAACCTGGAGGGAAGCGGCATGGTTTCTGGTCGCGGATGAAAGGGCTGTTCGGCGGTGGTCAGCCAAAAGAGCCGAGCCCGCAAGGAAATCAGTAGTCTCGCCTGTGGACACCTACAACCACACCAACATCGAAACCCAAAGTCAAAGCGCCCACTTTGATTTTGCGGTGGGCTCTTAGTAGCGCCGGGTGCTAACGCTTACATGCCTTCGTAGTTCGGTCCGCCACCACCTTCGGGCGGAATCCAATCGATGATCTGGTAGGGGTCTGCGATGTCGCAGGTCTTGCAGTGGACGCAGTTGGACCCATTGATTTTCAGCCGCGGCGCGCCCTTTTCGATGGTCATTTCGTAAACAGCCGCGGGACAAAAATATTGGCAGGGATTGCCGTACTCGCGGACGCAGCGGTCGATGCAAATATTTGGCTCGAGGACCACCAGGTGGCAAGGCTGGTCTTCTTCATGCCGCGTGCCGGAATGATAGACGTCGGTCAAACGGTCGAACGTCAACTGACCGTCACCCTTAAATCGCGTGCTTTGATCCACCAGCGTCGGTTCGCGATCCAGTTTGTGATACTGCTGGTAGCCGGGCTTCACCCGCATCGGGTCGATCAATCCACGGCCGCCGGAAACAAACTGCAGAGCGGTGTGCGCCATTCCCTTCCAGAATCCGCCGCGAAAAGACTGGTGGAAATTCCGAACCGCCCACAGCTCTTGCTTTACCCAGCTCGCTTCCACTTTCGCGGCGAATGACGAAAGAGTCTTCGCGGACGTGTCTCCGGAACAAAGTGCTTCGTAAATGGTTTCGGCGGCCAGCATCCCCGTTTTGATCGCGGTGTGAATTCCTTTCAGCCGTTGCGCGTTCAAAAAGCCCGCGGAATCGCCGACGATCAGCCCGCCGTCCATGTACGTGCGCGGCATAGAGTACCAGCCGCCGGCCGGAACCGTCTTGGCGCCGTAGCGAATCATCTTTCCGCCTTCCAGCACGCGGCGAATGAACGGATGCGTTTTCATCTTTTGAAAAGCGGCGTGGGGATCGAACAAAGGATCGTGATATTCCAGGCCGATCACCAGGCCAACGGAGACGCGGTTGTCACGCATGCCGTACATCCAGCCGCCGCCATACATGTTCGAATCCACTGGCCATCCCATGGTGTGCGCTACAAAGCCGGTAGCGATGCGGCCCGGCTGCACTTCCCAGAGTTCCTTGATGCCGATGGAATATTCCTGAGCGTTGATATTATCGAGATGCAGCGCCGGCACCACTTTCTTGGTGATGGAACCGCGAGGGCCTTCCGCCAACACCGTGACTCGCGCGCGCAATTCGTAGCCCGGCGTGAAATTATCTTTGGGCTTGCCGTTCTTATCGACGCCCTTGTCGTCGGTGATTACACCAGCGAGGCCGCCTTTTTCGATGATCGGGCTGGCGGCGGCGAACTGCGTAAATACGTTCACCCCGGTTTTTTCCACCATCCCGCCGAGCCACTTCACCATTTTGTTCAGCGACACCACGTAGTTGCCGTGGTTCGCCAGCGGCGGCGGCGTAATCGGCAATTTCCAGGCGCGGCTCGCGGTCAGATAATACGCGGCATCGCCGGTCACCGGGGTATCCAGCGGCGCGGATTTTTCAAAGTCGGGAACCAGCTCGCGCAGCGCGCAGGGATCCATGATCGCGCCGGAAAGCTGATGCGCGCCGAGCTCGCGCGCTTTTTCGAGCACGTAGATGCTGTCGGTGGAAAGTGCCGGCGAAGCTCCTGCCTGGGTGTGCTGCTCGATCAGTTTTGCCAGATGCAAAGCGCAGGAGAGGCCGCCTGGCCCCGCGCCGACGATCAAAACGTCGGCGTCCAGGCGCTCGCGTTCGAAGGGGACGGATGGGTTGGTCACGAGTTCATCCTACCTTGGCCCTGCCGACCGGGCAACAATACCGCCGACCACAAGGTAGTTGCGGGCAACGAGGCTGACGCAAGTGGCTTGCGAACAGGAGAGTACTAGGGGGCACAGACATCATCCGCATTTGTACCGAATTGATAATATACTTGTGAAACAATAGTTGGGCTCGGGGCCGAGCCCGGCCGCCCGTCGATACCACCCTGATTCCACAGGCTTAAACTCTGGACACGCATTTCACTTTGTGCAAGAATCCCCCCGAAAATTCGGTTGTGTGATCCTGTGGGAAACCAGACCTACTGCCGGAGCCTGGTGACCGGCCGACTGGCTCTACACGACCGGGGGGAAATTGCCTAGGAGGAGTATATAGTTGGCCAGAGAACAAGGTGTGGTCAAGTGGTTCAATGCTTCGAAAGGGTACGGGTTCATTCAGCGCCAGTCGGGTGAGGACGTTTTCGTACATTTCTCGGCAATCGAGATGGACGGATACAAATCACTGAACGAAGGCCAGCTTGTGGAGTTCGAGGTCAAACAAGGACCGAAGGGCTTCCAGGCAGAAAACGTAACAAAGGTTTAGGCTCGTCTCCGGGCCCGTCCGACGCAGACCCCAGCGAACGACGGGCGGGTCCGCTGCTCTAGGAAGTCATAGACAGCATCCGTTATTGGTGTGCCTAAGATCGATTTCGAATCGATGAATTTCCCGATTTGTCCCGATATGTCCTGTTCGCCCGGCCCAAATATTCCGCCTCCCTTCCCCGGTGATTCAGGTTTTCTGTGCAACGCTAGGCATTCCTCATTTATTATCCCCTGATATTAGGTAGGAGGCAGGCAATGAAACGCATGCATCGGAAGCCAATCGCGATTGTGGTTCATCTGGCAGTGGTGGCCGCAGCACTGGGAGCGGCGTTCGCGGCGAGTCAAACCAAGTCAACCACGTTGCTGATTCTGGAGAAGCGTGACCGCTCGCTGGCGATCGTCGACCCGGCCACCTTGCAGATTCTGGCGCGCGTCCCGGTGGGCGAAGATCCCCACGAGGTGGTGGCCTCGCCCGATGGCAAATTCGCCTACGCTTCGAACTACGGCGGACCGCAGAGCCACCTGAACACCATCTCGGTGGTCGATCTGGTGGCACGCAAAGCGATGCCCCCCGTCGACCTGGGCGCCCTGTGCGGAGCGCATGGCCTGGCGTTCGCGGGCGGCAAGCTCTATTTCACGGCGGAGACCAACAAAGTGATCGGTAGGTACGACCCGGCGTCGCAGCGAATCGACTGGGTCATGGGCACCGGGCAGGACCGCACCCACATGATCGTGGTGGCGCCCGACCTCGAACACATTTTCACGTCCAACGTGAACTCCGATTCCATCAGCATCATCGAAGAGACCTTGGACGCGAACACCTTCGGTCCGCCGCCTGGCCAAGGCGGACCCGGAAACGCGGGACCACCGCCGGGTGCGCCTCCGGGCGGACCTCAGAAGGGATGGCATGAGTCGGTCGTGCACATTGGCAAGGGCCCGGAAGGCTTCGACGTCGCGCCCGGCGGCAAAGAAATCTGGGCCGCCAACGCGCACGACTCCAGCGTTTCCATCATTGATATCGCCAGCAAGAAAGTGGTCGAGACCGTGAGCGTGCCGTGGAAAATGGCGAACCGCCTGAAGTTCACCCCGGACGGAACGAAAGTGCTGATCTCCGATCTGGCCGGCCCGCTGGCGGTGATTGACGTTGCGACACGCAAAGAAATCAAGCGCATCGATGTTGGCCGCGGCGCCGCAGGGGTCCTGATGGAGCCAGGAGGCCGACGCGCATTCGTGGCAGCCAGCCCGGATAATAAAGTGGTAGTGGTGGACCTCGCCACGCTGCAAATTACCGGCACGATCCCCACCGGCAACGAACCCGACGGCCTGGCCTGGGCCTCAAGATAAGGACCCATCAAATTCTTACGGTAATTCAGTCCGTAGCGCAATTAAGCAGGGCGCGCTCGATTGTGGCGACAGGAACCTTCGGGTGCCGTAGGGGGGCCAAGAGCCTTGGGGATTGTGATAGCATGGCTTTCTAAAAGCCCGACGAGTTAGGAGCAACACGTGGTTCGACACATGTCGCGCAAGGAATTGAAGACAGACGAGATTCGCGAGACGCTGGAGCATGGCGTGGAAGGCGTACTCACCCACCAGAAGACCGCGGCGCTGATCATCGGAGTGGTGGTGTTGGTGGCGCTGGTGGTCGGCGGCTGGAAGATTTATACCGACCGGCAGACGGTGAAGGCGTCCGCGGCTTTCGACGACGCCATGAAAATCTTTCAAGCGCGGATCATGAAACCGGGTGAGCCAATGGAGCCGGGCGAACCGACCTACATGAACGCCGGCGTGAAGTTCATCGACGCCAGCAGCAAGTTCGGCGAGGTGGCCAAGCAATATCCGCGCACCCGCCCCGGCGAGCTAGCGCGCTACTACGCGGCGCTCAGCCTGGAACGAGTCAACCAGGACATGGAAGCGCGGAAATGGCTGGAAGGGTTGACGTCGAGCGGCAGCGAAGATATCTCCGCGCTGGCGAAAAACGAGCTGGCGCAAATCGATGACCGCACGGGAAAGGGCGCCGATGCGGTGAAGTTGTATGAGGAGCTCATCGCCAAGCCTACCATCCTGGTCCCCAAGCCGGTGGTGATGCTGGCGCTGGCGGCGCACTATCGGCAGTCCGACGCATCGCAAGCCGCGAAGCTCTACAACCAGATCAAGACCGAATTTCCGGACACGCGCGCGGCGGAACAGGCCGACCAGGAACTGGCGCTGCTTCCCGCCGGCAAAAGCTAGTTCCGCATCATCCGCTAGTTTGTTTGGCGTTGAAGCTCTCGCGCTGGTGAGTTTCGACGCGCGGTTTTTGGCGATCTTACCATTCGCAGTTTCCTCCCCGTTGAGCCCCGAACTCCCACGCGTCGGTTGGTGCATTTCGCGTTTTGTATGAATGTCATTTGGTAGGAATTCGGGCCGATAATGGGCCATATTCCCGGCCAGCATTCGGTACCGCACTGGCCGACGGCGGAAGGGTGCTTGTCGGCGCGGATGCTGGGGCGGTAACCGTCGTTGTAAAACTGGATGAGACCGGGCCCCACCACAGAAACATAAAAGCTGGCGGGCGTTTTGGTTCTCGAGAGGATTAGGGCATGGTCGAGCCGAGTCCGCCGTATGAGCGGTAACATCGGAGGCGCCGGACTCCAAAATGGTGGTGGCGTACTTAAGGAATAATGATGCAAGACGATCGGCAACCGTTACCACCACGCTGAAACGGGGCGATTGCCATCTGCATTAGAGACCGTAGCATAGTTTTTGGTGTTCAAAGCGGGGGATCCAGCGCAACGGGATCGACCACGGCAACTGAAACGTTGGCCGGTTAGGCCCAGAAGTGCTGGTGGCCAGGATGCTCGGTGCGCGGGAGGTTTCGTAAAAATTGAACAGACTCCTTGGCCAGAGAAATGTTATACCTGCCCCTTAATTCACTGCGCACAGGGAGTGAGCACGCCATGGCAATAAGAATCCTCCTGGCGGACGACGCTGCGGTTATGCGGCGCATGATTCGCGAGTTGATAGAGGCACAGCCCGAACTTAAAGTCGTCGGCGAGGCGGGCGATTTCTCCCAAACCATGCGAATGGCGAGCGATTTGAGGCCGGACGTGGTGGTGATGGACTTGCACATGCCCAGTGGAATCAGAACTGCGCCTGCCGATATCAAGGCTCACATGGAAGTCTGCGGATCAAAGCTGCTGGCCATTTCGATCTGGAACGACCCTGACAGCACCGCGTTGGCGGAAGACTTCGGCGCGGTTCGGCTACTCCAAAAGATGGAGCTGGGTGAAGTGCTGGTTCCGGCGATTCTGCAATTAGTCTTGCCGGGGACGGCGTAGCGAAATAGATCGAACGTCAAAGTCAAAGACCCCCCCATATGAAACCGGCGTGAGCAGCACCCGCCCTGTGGTGCTCGCCGCCACCAACGGCGGCGCAACGGATCGGCCACGGAGTTGGCGGAAAAGCGGTAACCGGGAGTGCGGATTCGCGGCTAGAATCTAGGGATGGGGCTGGCATCCTACGCTATGGATGTGCGGGAGACGCGGGGGCGGCGGGTGGCGCAGCCTGCGCATCGGTACCGCAATGAGTATGCACGGGACCGCGATCGCGTGATTCATTCGCGGGCGTTTCGGCGGCTGGAGGCTAAGACACAGGTGTTTACCAAGCGACACTCGGATCATTTTCGGAACCGCCTGACGCATACGCTGGAGGTGGCGCAGATTGCGCGGACTGTGGCCGGGGCCTTGAAGCTGAATTCGGATCTGGCGGAGGCGCTGGCGCTGGTCCACGACATCGGTCATCCGCCGTTCGGGCACGGCGGGGAGCGGAAATTGGATCAGCGGATGCGCGAGCATGGCGATCGGTTCGACCACAACTTGCACGCGTTGCGGATCGTGGACCGCTTCGAGCAGCGCTACCTGGATTTTCCCGGGCTCAACCTTACTTTTGAGGTGCGCGAGGGAATCATCAAGCACTCGCGCGATTATTCGCAGGCGGAATTTCCGGAGCTTGGGGAATTTCTGCTGGACTTGCGTCCGCCACTGGAATCGCAATTGATCGATCTGGTGGATGAAATTGCGTATAACACCGCGGATTTGGATGACGGGTTTGAAGCGCGACTGATCGACCTGGATGTGTTATGCCGCGAGGTTCCGCTGTTCGGTCAGCTTTATAAGGCCGTGGATCGGGCCCACCCCGAGGGGCGGCGCAAGCTGAAATTCAATGAGGCGCTGAAGCAATTGCTGGATCGTCTGGCCACGGATTTGATCGAAAACACGCGGGCGGTGGTGGCCGCCAGCGGCGTCGCCAGCGTGCAAGACGTAAGGGAATGCCCGGAGCGGCTGGCGGGCTTTTCGGCCGCGATGGGCGACGCGAATGCCGCGTTGAAACAATTCTTGATGGAGCGGCTGTATTCAAATGAGACGATCGTGGAGGACCGTGGCGAGTCGATTGCGGCTCTGGATTCGCTGTTCATGCTGTATCTGAGGGACCCGGCTCGGATGCCTGGTTATTACGCCGAACTCGCGCAACATGAGCCAGCACATCGAGTTGTATGCGATTACATTGCGGGGATGACCGATGATTTTCTGCTGCGACAGTACCGTGAACAGGTTGGAGCGCCAGTACGCGCGCGGAATTGAGTCTCAGTTCGAGACTTGCAATTGCCGCATTGGTGTCATGTTGATCCGCGATTTCCGCGCCTTTTCTTGACACAATTTCACCGGGCCTTATAATGGCCTTTCGCTAAAAGGTCGGGAAATTGTCCATGTTTATCGACGTCCACGAACTCGCCCTGCATAAAATACCGATCCGCAAGAGCTACGTTCCGGGGACGCTGGATTTCCATTCCAACGATTTCCGGCAGGTAGAGCCGCTGGAAGTGCGAGTCACGGCGGAGTTGGTGGATGACCAGATTCGAATTCACGGCACGATTCACAGCCGGCTGGAAATGGTGTGTGCGCGGTGCCTGGATACGGTGATGGAAGAGATCAGCAAGGACATCGATCTTTTCTACCGGCGCACCACCGCGCTGCCTGCGGATGACGAAGATGCGCGGCTGAATCTGGACGACACCGAAATCGGATTCTTCGAGGGCGATGGGCTGTTCCTAGCAGATGTGCTGTCGGAACAGGTGAATCTGGCTCTGCCGATGAAAGTGATCTGCCGCAGCGATTGCCGCGGATTGTGCACGCAGTGCGGCGCGAACCTGAATCACGATGAGTGCCGCTGTGAAACCCACTCTGTCGACTCGCGGTTGACCCCGCTGGCCCGCCTCAAGCAGGACTGGTTAAAAAAACAATAAAACGCTAAACTAGTCGTTTCATTTAGCGCTCGGGCGTTGGCCTGTGCGCGTTCGCGAGGAGTAGTTCAATGCCTAATCCAAAACGGCGTCATTCGAAGGCACGGACCAGCAAGCGGCGTGCCCACGATTTCCTGACGTCCAAGTCGCTTTCCGAATGTCCCAACTGCCACGAGCAGAAGCTGCCCCACCGCGCCTGCCCCAAGTGCGGCCAATACAAAGGCCGAGAAGTGGTTGACACCAGGCCCTGAACGGCCTAAGTTTTGCCGGTCCATCCTGCCTGAGTGGGTGCTCCAGATGATCACCATTGCTCTCGATGCCATGGGAGGAGATTCTGCGCCTCGTGCCGAAGTGGAAGGCGCGGTGCTAGCGGCGCGGGAGCTCGACGTCCGGGTGGTGTTGGTGGGTGTGGAAGAGCCGATACGGAAAGAACTGAGCCGCCATCGGACTGAAGGCCTGGCGATTGACATCGTTGCGGCCACCGAAGTGATCACCATGAGCGATTCGCCGTCGCAGGCGTTTCGCAAGAAGCGCGATAGCTCGGTACACGTCGCCGCGAAGATGGTGAAGAGCGGGCAGGCCGACGCGCTGGTAAGTTCTGGGAATACCGGAGCGGTGATGACCATTGCGCGATTCGTTCTGGGGACGCTGGCGTCGGTGGATCGACCGGCTCTCGCGGCGCCGTTTCCGACGTCCAAGGGATCGATATCGGTGATCCTAGACGTGGGAGCGAACGTCGATTCCAAGGCCGAGCAGATCGAACAGTTCGCGGTGATGGGCGAAATTTACTACCGCGCAATTTTTGGGACACCAAAACCCCGTGTAGCGCTCTTATCCATTGGCGAAGAAGAGATGAAAGGCAACGAGCTCACCCGCGAGGCGGCCGAGCTGCTCAAGCGCACCAACCTGAACTTCGTTGGCAACGTGGAAGGGCGGGACGTTTTTTCCGGCAACGTAGACGTGATCGTCTGCGATGGGTTTATCGGAAACATCGCGCTGAAGATCAGCGAAGGGCTGGTGGACCACGTACGCGGGCTGGTAAAGACGGCCCTGGAAAGCAGTCTGCGGTCGAAGTTGGGATACCTGCTGATACGCAAGGCGCTGCAGAAAGTGCGCAAAAATATTGATTATTCCGAGGCGGGCGGCGCGCCGCTATTGGGCGTACGTGGAATTACGGTGATCGGACATGGACGTTCGGACGCGAGAGAGATCAAGAACGCGATCCGGGTGGCGCAGGGAATGTCCCGCTCGAAGATCAACGAAACGATCGAGCAGGAGCTTTCCGCGGCCGCCGCGTCGCGGGTAGCGAACGGCTAGCCGGCAGGAACGAGTGGCGCCGGTTTCCCACAAGATTTTAGAGATCGAACCGCGCAGTGGCGCGGACCAAGACGAAGTTTGCGGAAATTCCTCGCAAGAACTGGACTAACTCATGGGCAAGCTGGCATTTCTTTTCCCGGGACAGGCATCACAATACTCAGGCATGGGCAAGGACCTGGCGGACCACTTTCCGGTGGCGCGCGCGGTGTTTGCAGAGGCCGACGCGGCGCTCGGCTTGTCGATCTCGAAGATCTGTTTCGAAGGCTCGGAAGAGGATCTGAAGCAAACCGCGTTCACCCAGCCGGCGATCCTGACGGTTTCGGTGGCGGCCTATCGCGCCCTGGCGGAACGCGGGATTGTTCCTGATTTCGTCGCCGGACACAGCCTGGGGGAATACTCGGCGCTGGTGGCGGCCGGCGCGCTGAAACTTTCCGACGCGGTGAAATTGGTAAACCATCGCGGCCAGTACATGCAGGAAGCGGTTCCGGCAGGCGAGGGAGCGATGGCCGCGATTCTGGGCCTGGCGCCGGCGGAAGTGGTGGAGATCTGCAGGAAAGCGGCGGATGGCGCGATCGTGGTTTCCGCGAATATGAATTCACCGGAACAGACGGTGATATCGGGACAGGCCGCGGCGGTGAAGCGCGCGGTAGAGATTGCGTCGCAGAATGGCGCCAAGCGCGCGGTGATGTTACCGGTTTCCGCGCCATTTCATTGCGACCTGATGGCGCCGGCGCGAGATCGGCTGACCATAGATTTGCGGGCGACGAAGTTCGGTCCGCTGCAATTTCCGTTGATCACCAACGTGGACGCGGAAGCGATCACCACCGGCGACGAGGCGCGAGAGGCTTTGATCCGCCAGGTATGTTCGCCGGTGCGATGGCTCGAGTCGATTCATGAGATGGTGGAGTCGGGCGTGGCGATGTTCGTGGAAGTGGGCCCTGGGAAGGTGTTGGCGGGACTGCTGCGGCAGATCGACCGCTCGGTGCATTGCGTAAACGTCGAGGACTCGGCGACCTTGCAGAAGACAATCGAAAAAATTTCGCAAGCGCGCGCGGAAGTGGCGGAGGCTTAGGGCGGTGTTTTCTCTGGCGGAAAAAGTAGCGATGGTGACCGGCGCCTCGCAGGGTATCGGGCGGGCCACGTCGCTGGCTTTGGCGGCTGCCGGTGCGCGAGTGGCGGTGGCCGCACGCAACGTAGAGAAGCTGGGTACGTTGGTGACGGAGATTGAGGCGGCGGGCGGGCAAGCACTGGCGGTTCCGATGGACGTGGCGGACGCCGCGCAGGTCAAGGCCGGATTCCAGCAGGTGGCGGCGCGGTTCGGCAAATTGGATATTCTGGTGAACAACGCAGCGGTGACCCGCGATGGCCTGGCGCTGCGCATGAAATTGGAAGACTGGGACGCGGTTTTACGCACGAACCTGACCGGCGCGCATCTGTGCATCCAACAGGCATTGGGCGGGATGGTGCGGCAACGCTCGGGGCGCATCATTAACATCACTTCAGTGGTGGCCGAAACCGGAAATGCCGGACAGTCCAACTACGTTTCGGCTAAGGCCGGCCTGATTGGGCTGACGCGGGCCATCGCGCTGGAGGTTTCTTCGCGAAATATTACCGTCAATGCGGTCGCGCCCGGTTTCATTACCACGCCGATGACCGATCCGCTGGCGGCGGGCGTGAAGGAACAGATCATCGCGCGCATTCCGCTGGGGCGGATGGGAGCGCCGGAAGAAATTGCGTCGGCGATCGTTTTCCTGGCCAGCGATGAGGCCGCGTACATTACCGGTCACGTGCTGAACGTGAACGGAGGGATGTACCTGGGTTGAGGGGCTTCAAACTCCGGAGTCTTTAGACCCAACCGGTTCATCGAATGAGTTGATCTAGTCTGGTTGATCCGGAGAGGCAGAGCGTGGAAGAGCTAAGCGAAAAACTGTTGGGCGTGGTGGACGCAGCGGAACACCGGCTGCGCGAAATCAGCGAGGCCGAGAGCCGCAAGCAGATGTTGGCGGGCGGCTGGTCGCGTAAGCAGGTGATGGGGCACCTGATCGATTCGGCGTCAAACAACCACCAACGATTCGTCCGAGCGGCGCAGCAGACGTCTTTGGAATTTCCTGGGTACGACCAGAGCGGCAACGTGCAAGTGCAAGCGACCCAGGAAGCGGATTGGTTGCTGCTGGTCACACTGTGGAGCGCTTACAAACGCTACCTGGCTCATATGCTGGCTCTCCTGCCCGCGTCCAAGCTGAACACTCCTTGCCGCATCGGTACGGAAGAGCCAGTGACGCTTGGTTTTCTGGCGACGGATTATCTGACGCACCTGGTCCACCATCTGCGGCAAATCGGCGCTACCGGCTCAGACTAACGGCCTGATAGCGGTTTTGTGAAGTTGACCCAGGCCAGAGATGGCGCTTAGAATGGGCGAGTTGATTCGAGGCATTTGGCGCGGCTGTATGCAATGTGGCCGGCGCAATCGGCAAATATCCGAGGAGAATACTGAATGGCCAGCGTCGAAGAGCGAGTAAAGCAGATCATCGTTGAGCAGCTCGGTGTGGATGAGGGCGAAGTGACTCCGACCGCTTCGTTTGTGGATGACTTGGGCGCTGATTCGCTCGACACGGTGGAATTGGTGATGGCCTTTGAAGAGGCTTTCAGCATCGAGATCCCCGACGAAGACGCCGAAAAAATCACCACCGTGAAAGACGCCGTGGGATACATCGAGAAGCAAACCGCGGGAAAGAAGTAGCTCCCGCCCGCAGGTTCCCCGACAGGAGATCAATTGCAATTGAGCCGGCGAGTCGTTGTCACCGGAGTGGGCTTGGTCTGCGGGTGCGGCATCGGCACCGAGGAAGTCTGGCAGAATCTCATCGCCGGCCGCAGCGGAGTGGGCGCTATAACCGCGTTCGATCCCGCCGCGTTCGATTGCCGCATTGCCGGTGAAGTCCGCAATTTTGACCCCCTCAACTGGATCGAGAAAAAAGAAATCAAGAAGATGGGGCGGTTCATTCAGTTCGCGATCGCGGCGTCGGATTTCGCGGTGGCGATGTCGGGGCTGAAGATCACTCCGGAAGACTCGGATCGCGCGGGAGTTTACATTGCGTCGGGGATCGGCGGATTCGACGTGATCGAGCGCGAGCATTCGAAATATCTTGCCGGCGGCCCTGGAAAGATCTCTCCGTTCTTCATTCCTGCTTCGATCGTCAACCTGGCGGCGGGGCACGTCTCGATTCGCTATGGTGCGCGCGGCCCTAATTCGGCCACCGCGACTGCGTGCTCGGCATCCGCGCATGCCATCGGTGATGCGTTTAAGATTATTCAGCGCGGCGATGCCGATGTGATGCTGGCCGGCGGGGCGGAAGCTTCGATCACCCCGATGGGCGTGGGCGGGTTCGCGGCGATGCGCGCGCTGTCCACCCGGAATGATGAACCTACCAGGGCGAGCCGGCCGTTTGACGCCGATCGCGACGGATTCGTAGTTGGCGAGGGCTCGGGGATGCTGGTGCTCGAGGAGCTGGGGTTCGCGGAGAAGCGCGGTGCGCCGATCCTAGCCGAGTTGGTGGGCTACGGCATGTCCGCGGACGCATTCCACATTACGCAACCGGCCGAGGGTGGCGACGGCGCGTATCGAGTGAGCAAAGCGGCTTTGAAAGACGCGAATGTGACCGCCGACGTGATCGACTACGTGAACGCGCACGGAACTTCTACTCCCATTGGCGACGCTATCGAAACCGCGGCGCTCAAGCGGGTGTTTGGGGATCGCGCCAAGAAAGTGCCGATCGGCTCGACGAAATCGATGACCGGTCACCTGCTGGGCGGGGCCGGGGGGCTGGAGGCCGGAGTCAGCGTGCTGGCTATCCGCGACCAGATTGTGCCACCGACGATCAACTACGAAACTCCGGACCCGGCGTGCGACCTCGATTACATTCCAAATCAAGCGCGAAAAGTGCCGGTGAATTACGCACTGTCGAATTCCTTTGGATTCGGCGGCACCAATGCATCGCTGATCTTCAAACGCTGGGATGGGAAATAGCTTTCGCCTTTCGCCGTCGATGCGGCTGTGGCTGTGCTCGGCAAGGAGACGCAATTGAAGATCGGCGTTTGCGTCAAGCAGGTTCCCGCCAAAGATGCTCCGCTGGTAATCGCCGCGGACGCTGTCTGGATTCGCGAATCCGATATCGGTTTTGAAACCAACGAGCCTGACTCGTTTGCGCTGGAAGAGGGTTTGCGGCTCAAGGAAAAGCACGGCGGCGAGGTGGTGGCCATCGCCATGGGCCCCGAGCGCATGAAGCAAACCATCAAGGAAGCGCTGGCCAAGGGCGCCGATCGCGGGATCCACGTGGTCGATGATCAATTTTACCGCCTCGATCCGCTGTCGGCCGCGCGGTCCCTGGCCGCCGCGGTAGAGACGGAAAATTTCGATCTGATCCTTACCGGGCTGCAAAGCGACGACCAGGGTTTCGGGCAAACCGGTGTGCTACTGGCGGAATTGTTAGGGCGGCCGCACGCCACGATCATCATGCACATTGATGTTCAGGGCGCGTCGATGCGCCTGAAGCGCGAGCTGGAGGCGGGCTGGTTCCAGTGGGTGGACCTGCCGCTGCCCGCGGTGCTCTCGATCCAGTCGGGAATCAACAAGCCGCGCTACGCCACGTTGAAGGGCATCATGGCGGCGAAGAAGAAAGAGATTGCGTCGACGCCGCGCGCCAGCCTGGGCGTGCCGGAAACGGTTACGGAACGGATCGAGCGGATTTACGTGCCGCACAAATCGAAGAAAACGGAATTTTTAACCGGGTCGTCCAAGGAAATCGCCGCGAAGCTGATAGAAAAGCTGAAGCACGACGCCAGAGTTTTGTAGGCGGGCGTTGCGTCTGATTTGTAATAAACCATGAAAATACTGGTCATCACCGAGCAGCGCGACGGCAAGTGGAACAAGGTTAGCTTGGAGACCTTGGCCGCCGCGCAGCAGATCGCCCAGCAGACCAGCGGAACTATTTCCGCGGTGGTCATTGGGGAAAATGTGGCGGCGCTGGCGCAGGAGCTGGCTCGCTCGCAGCTCGATGAAGTACTGGCCATCGATCATCCCTTGCTCGAGAATTACACGCCGGATGGATTTACGATCGCGCTGCGCCAAGCGATCGAGGCCGCGAAACCCGATCTGGTGCTGATGCCACATACCTACGAAGTTCGCGATTTTGCTCCGAAGCTGGCGGCGTCGCTGGGCAAGGGCATGATTGGGGACTGCATCGGCTACCGTCACGAAAACGGGAAGCTGATTTTTGTGCGGCAGATGTTTCAGGGACGAACCGTTGCGGACGTGGTATTCGAAGGCGCTGCGCCGTGGCTGGCTACTATTCAGGCTGGAGCATTTCGCGCCGATTTGGCGGCGGTGCGGACTGACGGCAGCAAGGCACCAGTGAACGCGCTGGGCGTAGAACTGAAAGCGGAACAGATTCGCACCAAGCCGGGCGAATTGTTCCGCGAAGCAAAGCAGGCGGTGGACCTGACCCAGGCGCCGATTCTGGTGTCGGTGGGCCGCGGAATTAAGGCGCCGGAAAATATCGCGCTGGCCGAGAAATTGGCGGCGCTGCTGGGCGCTGAGATTTCCGCTTCGCGGCCTATCTGCGATGAGGGCTGGCTGCCTATGGATCGCCAAATCGGGAGTTCGGGGCAGACGGTGGCGCCGAAGCTGTATCTCGCGCTGGGGATCAGTGGCGCGATCCAGCATGTGGTGGGGATGAAGGGTTCGCGCACGATTGTGGCGGTGAATAAGGATGCCAATGCGCCGATATTTGAAGTGGCGGACTATGGGGTGGTCGGCGATTTGTTTGAGATTGTTCCGGCATTGATTGAAGAGCTGGAGAAAACCAAGTCGTCGTAGCTTGGCTACTCACTTCTCGCTTACCTCATTTTGAATCTGCTCTGCTTCCCTGCCGTGCTGACTGTGCTGGGCCTAGGCTTGTCGATGGTGCGCGTTTTTTGGCGAACCCGCCGCCAACAGTGGCGCCGCTGCACCACAAGATTCAAGGTGTCCGATTTTGCCACAGGTGCTCCCACAAACGGGCAAGCGGCGCTCCCGTGAAGCGCCCAAGAAGCCGATAACATCCTTACTTTCAATAAAATAGACTTTGCGCGGCCGCGGCATCGAACGTGCCTTTCTTTCCTCGGAGAAGGCTGTACCTAAGAGGTGAATGCATGCGCACGCTTCTGCAGGATATTCGTTACGCAGCGCGGATGATGGCGCTGCGGCCCGGATTTACGGCGATCGCGGTGATCACCCTGGCGCTGTGCATCGGCGCGAATGCTGCCATCTTCGGCGTGGTGAACGCCGTGCTCATCGCTCCCCTTCCCTTCTCTGCGCCGGAACGCTTGTACACGGTGTGGGGCACCAACGCTGCCCGCCACGACGCCGAGGCTCCCGCAAGTTATCCGGATTTCATCGATTTCAGGACGCGCAATACCACCCTGGAAAGTCTGGCGGCATTTTCTCCCGGCACCGGCACGCTGACCGGGCACGGCGAAGCCATGCATATTATGGTGTCTGAGGGCAGCGCCGATCTGTTTCACGTGCTCGGGGTGAAACCGATTCTGGGCCGTGATTTTTTGGAGGATGAGGATAAGCCCGGCGCTGGTGCGCTTCCGGTGATTCTGAGCGAGGCGTTTTGGCACAGCCAGTTCCACGGCGATCCGGGGATTGTTGGGCAAGGTCTGGAACTCGATGGCCGCAGCGTAACGGTTGTGGGCGTTATGCCTGCGTCGTTTCGATTTCCATTGCAGCTCGAATCACCGAGCCTTTGGAAAACCACGGCGGCCGAACTGATCGCGGCCGACGGAAGTCCGGGAATGGTCCAGCAGCGCGGCGCTCATTTCATGGAAATGATCGGACGTCTGAAACCCGGCGTCACGGCCGCCCAAGCGCAGGCCAATCTCGATACCATCGCGGCAAATCTTGCCAGTCAATATCCGGATACCGACGCGCACCGCGGAATAGTGATCGAGCCGGAGATCGAACGACTGACCGGGACAGCACGTCCCGCGCTGATTCTGCTGCTGGTGGCGGTCAGCTTTGTGTTGCTGATCGGCTGCGCGAACGTCGCCAATCTTTTGCTGGCGCGCGCCAGCACGCGGCAAAGGGAGATGGCGCTGCGGGCGTCGCTGGGAGCGAGCCGTGGCCGGATCGCGCGGCAGCTTTTAACCGAGAGCTTGCTGCTTGGGCTGCTCAGCGGCGCGCTAGGACTATTTCTGGCGTGGCTGGCTTCTTCCTTTGTGGTGCAGCTGAGTCCCAAGGACGTGCCGCGTATTGCCGACGCTGGGATCGACGGCCGGGTGTTCGCGTTTACCTTCGCCATTGCGATTTTGACCAGCGTGATTTTTGGCCTGGCGCCGGTGCTGCATTTCCGCCGCGGAGATTTTGCCGGCAGCCTTAAGGAAAGCGGGCGCAGCGCCACATCCAGTAAAGCGTCCGCGCGCACGCGCAGCGTCCTGGTAGTGGTGGAGGTAGCGCTGGCGCTGATGCTGCTGATCGGATCTGGCTTAATGATTCAGAGTCTGCTGCGCTTGCAAGACGCCAGCCCTGGATTCGACGCTCCCGGTGTGGTCGCGATGAGCATCGATCTCGCGGATGCCCAGTATCCCAAACCGGAACAACTCGGCGCATTTTCGCAGCAGGCGCTGGCGAAAATTCGCACGCTTTCTGGGGTTAGTTCGGCCAGTTCCATCAGTCCTCTGCCCTTCAGCGGCGGCATCCTGCGCATTACCTTTCAGATCGATGGGCGTCCGGTGGCCAAGGCAGAAGAGCCAGCAACGCGCTTCTACGTCGCTGCGACCGACTATTTTCAAACCATGAGAATTCCGCTGCGTGAAGGCCGCGGGTTCGCCCCGGCTGACTTGCTGGACTCCCACCCGGTAGCGGTGGTGAACCAGGCGTTTGCCGAACAATTTTTTCCGGGAGAAGACGCGGTGGGCAAGCACATCCAGCCGGGAATCTCGGTGGATAACAAACCTGCGCGGATGCGCGAGATCGTCGGAGTGGTCGGGAACGTAAAGCTGCAAACGCTGCGCGAAGAGGCGCAGCCGGAGTGCTATGTGCCGGCGACGCAGACCCCATTTGATTCATTTACCCTGGTGATGCGCACGCCGCTTGGCGCGGCCAGCCTCGCTGCGGCGGTGAAGGAGGCAGTGGCCTCAATCGACCGTTCCGCGCCGCTCTACGATATCAAAAGCCTGGATGAATACGTGGGCAAGTCGGTGGAGCAGGATAAATTCATTACCCTGATGCTGACGATTTTTGCAGGAGTGGCCTTGTTGCTGACGGTGGTGGGACTCTACGGGGTGCTGGCATATTCGGTGGAACAGCGAACGCATGAGATCGGGGTTCGCATGGCGCTGGGCGCGCAGGAGAACAACGTATTGCGGCTGGTGCTAGCGCAGGGCCTGCTGCTGACGTTGCTGGGCGTGGGTGCGGGCGTGGTGGGCGCGCTGGCTACGACGCGGCTGATTCGGGCTGAGCTGTTCGGGATCGGCTCCGCCGATCCGGTTACCTTCCTCGCGCTGACATTGCTGCTGTGCGCTGTGACCATGGCGGCAGGTTGGATTCCGGCCCGCCGCGCGACGCGCGTCGACCCCATGGTCGCACTGCGGTACGAGTAAATCCACAATCCATAGCAAGTCGGCTGCGCAGGACTTTGGGGCTTGGCGTTATCCGCATTTTATCGGTATAATAACAGCATAATGACACCGCCTTGCCCGTGCTGCATCCCGCCTCCGGAAACACATGGCCGCTCAAAGGCAGGCTGAGTTTCAACCGGCATTCCAGATCACCCCGGGGATTGCTCGCGGGCTTATGCGCATCGAAGACATCCATTGAATCCCTCCCGATCACGCCACGCGTCCTGGCCGATTTGCGCGAATCGGCGCGACTCTTCTCCACTCATTACTCGACTACCGTCGAGGGCAATCGGCTCACCCAGGAACAGGTCGCACAGGTAATCGTTGGGGACCAGACCTTTCCTGGCCGCGAGCGCGATCGAGCAGAAGTGCGGGGGTATTACGCCGCGCTCGATGAGGTGGAACGGCTCACCAAGGCCCGCACGCAACTGACCGAGACCGCGGTTCGCAGCCTGCACGCCTTGGTGATGGCCGGGGGCAAGGCCCGAGTGAAACCCAGTAGGTATCGCGACGGGCAGAATGTGATTCGCGATAGCCGAGACAAGGCGATCGTCTATCTGCGGCCGGAGGCCAAGGATGTTCCGTCTTTGATGCAGCAGCTGGGCGTGTGGATCAGCGCATCGGACCAGCTACCCGTGCCACTCACGGCTGCCGTGGCGCACTATCAATACGCGACCGTTCATCCCTACTACGACGGCAACGGATGCACCGCCCGCCTGCTTACCACGTTGATCTTGCATCTCGGGGGATACGGACTTAAGGGTCTGTGCGCGCTCGATGAACATTACGCGCGGGACCGGACGGGCTACTACCAGGCGCTGACTCTTGGACCTTCGCACAACTGCTCCATGGGGCCAGTGGAGGCCGATATCACTCCGTGGGTGGCCTATTTTATCTTAGGCATGGCAACCTCGTTCGAGAGGGTACTGCAGCAGGCGAAGCGGGAGGCCGATGCGGGCCGGACCGATCAATCGCCGCTGCTGCGTAACCTCGAAACCAGGCAGAGGAAAGTGCTGGTGCTTTTCGAGAAATCGCGAGAGGTGACGGCCGCCGAAATCGCAGCGTTGTTTGGCTTGCGCCCGCGATCATCCGCAGCGCTATGCCAGCGTTGGGTCAGTGCGGGATTTTTGCTGATCGCCAACCCGGCGAAGAAGTCGCGACGCTACCAACTTGCTGACCAGTACGAACAGTGGATTAGCCGCGCTACTTGAAGTGCTTTTTGAATTCTACGGTGAAGCTGTAGGTGCCATTCAGGTCGCGTAGGAAGAGGATGGAGATGTCGCGGCGGACTGTGTATTCGACCTGGATCACCTGGTATTGCTGGGAGGTAGCGTTGGTGCTGTAGGTAACCAGAAAATCTTTGGTGACCTGCTTTTCGATGGTTACCCGGGCCGCGGCGTTTTGCTCGGTGGTGGTTCCTGCCAGAAACGGATCTACCCGGAAATTGCTGATCCCGAATAAGTGCTCGATTCTGCCGCCTAGCTGACTGGAAATGGCCTCGGAGAGCAGGGCGGTGGCGCCGTAGTTCTGTGAACCTGAGGTGGAGGATCGCAGCGCGCTCTCTTCGCCCGGGGTGCCCAGGGCCAGCAGGGCGACGATGTCGCTATCCGGCAGCGGCGGATCCGAGCGGTAGGACAAGGTGAGGCGGCTGGCTGGGCCGGTGAAGTCGATGGTTACTTCGTACTGGCTGATCTGCGAGGTGGCCTCAACGTTGAGCACCGGATCCAGGCGGAATGGATTCGAGAAATTGATGTCGCCGCGGGTGACTCGATAGTTGTTGCCGCGAAACAACATCTCGCCGCTCAGCAAGTGAATGTGGCCCAGCAACAACGGCCGATCCCAGGTGCCGCGCAAGCGAACGTCGCCGTCGATTTCCACGTGCGCGCTGGCCCACTCCAGGCGGGCGCTGGGCGTGGTGGTCCCCGAAATATCGAACTGCAAATTGCGCAGAAACGCCGATGAAGTGGCCGGCCCTCGGGCGGTTTCCTGCGACGACGCGAAAAATGTGGCCAGATCCATCTTGGCCCCCAGCAACATCCTCTCCACCTGAACGTTTCCGGAAAGCACTCCGGACTGTGCAGTGCCCGAAAGCTGCAAGTTCCCGCCCGCCAGCCAGCTCATGCCCTCGGGATAGCGAATCAGCAGGCGAGGGGCTGCTACGTTCACCAGATATTCCAGTTCACCGTTGCCGTAATTCACCGAACCACTGAGAGAAATCTTTCCGCCGCCCGCTTCGGCGGTGACATTATCGAAAATCAGCCGGTCGGTATCAAACAGGAATTCGCCGGTGACGTGACTCAGGCCGGTGGGAAAATCTTCGTAGTGCCCGGAAGCATCGCTGACGCTCGATCGGCCGGTGATGTGCGGCCGCGAAATCGTTCCGGAGATCGCGGCATCCAACTGCGCCGCCCCGCTCGCTTCCAGTCCCGGGAACAAGCCGGCGAGCAAGCGCATGTTGATGGAGCCGGAGAGATGCAGGTCCAGCGGGCGATCGCGGTTAAAATGAACCAATCCGGCCAATTGCAAATCGGTGGAAGGCCCGTTGAAGTGGGCCTGATCGATGCGCACCTCGTTGCGGCGATAACTGATTTTGACCGGGCCGGCATTTTGCAACTTCACGTATTCGTAGTCAAAAGCGGCGCGAGAAATTTCCGCGTCGGCCTCGATGGCATCCGGCTGCCGCAACGGCCCGGACAAATGAAAGTGCGCGTCGACGCTGCTGTGCCCCGTGAGATTTTTCAGGTGCAGGCCGGCGCTGATGAAGGGGTCGAGATCGAATTGCGCGATGGTCACATCACCGGCAATGGGATAGTCGCCGTGGAGACCCAGCGAAGCGTGGCCTTGCAAGCTGGATTTGCTCGATTGCGAATTGACGTCCAGTGACAAAGTCTGCCCATCGGAGACCAGTTTTCCGGTGAAATCGCCTTCTTCCTCCGAGGCCATGTGCAAACCCGCCAGATGCACGGTGCCCTGCAGCGAAGGCGCGAGCAGAGCCCCACTGCCCTGCACCTGGAAACTCAGGAGTCCGGCGACCGGCATGGGCCAGGCTTGAATGCGCGGAATGCGTTCGAGCGGAACGTGGTCGCCCGCGAGATGGAAATCGGCCAACCGTTCGGCGAACCGGTAGCGAATATCGCCCGTGACGGCGGCTCCGGCGAATTCGAGGCGGCCGTTGGAGATGCTCAATTCGTCGGCGCGCACCTTAACGTCTGCGCGCAGGCGGGTGAACGGGAGTCCGCGGAGCGTGCCTTCGTCGACTACAAAGCTGCCGTCGAATGTGGGCTCAGCGCGGGTGCCGCTGCCCACAAAATTTCCGCTCGCGAAACCGGTGAAGGGGTACGCCACGCCGAAAAGCGGCTTGAGATCGTCCACCGGAGCGTGGTCGATCTTGCCGTGTACCGTCCAGGGACTGGACGGCAAAAAGCTCCAATTATCGAACCTCATTTCCAGATCAAGATCCGCCACGGCACCTCCGCGGGTGACTCGTACCTCGGGAATTTTCAGCTGGTCGGCGTTGTAGCTGAGTTCGCCTCGCAGATCATCCCAGTAATAGGTGGAGTAACGCGCTTGGGTGGTGTGGAATTTCCCGGCAAACGTGGGAGAGACGATTGGTCCCAGGATCTTACCGTTCCAACTCACTTGCCCTTCAATTCGTTCGGGAGGCACATCGGTGCCGCGCAGGATGTTGATGAAGTCATCCCAGTCCAGAAGGTTTTGATTTTCAAGCCGGAGGTCGATCGCGGAATCGGCGCCCAGGTATCCCTTGAAAGCCATCTGGGTAGTGGGCGTAGAGATTTCGCTGGGCGCCAGGGTCAACTCCTCGGTGTCCATCGAGTAGTCGTACTCGATGCGCGCGGTTACCGGAAGTTGATTGGGTGCGGAGTTACCGTTGGGAGCCCAGCGCGATTCGCCGAAAGAGTGAAAATGCTGGAAGCCGCCAATCCAGCTGGTGGTGGAATCGACGTCGAGATTACCGGACCAATGAATGGTGCTGATGGGGAAACCGTCGTTGTTTGCCGCTGCGAAGACCTCGGGAATATTCATCCCCCGGCCCTGCGACTGCGCGTGAAATTTCCAGGTGTGCAGATCGACATCCAACTTGCCGGCCAGGGAGCCACCCAGCGCGTGCACTGTAAATTGCGGGAGGGTCAAGCGATCCTGGGCCACCTCGAAATCACCAGTAGCATCGATATTCTTGCTGTGAAACCAGACGTAGGGCAGGTTCACCTCCGCCCCACGGAAGTGCCCGTTGCCGGACCACTGCCCCGCTTGATACCGGGCACTACCGGTGAAATCAATGGAGCCGCCGGGATTTTTGGGCTGGCGCATCACGGTATTGATATCGTCCAGGGAAACTCTTCCGCGATAGCGAAAGCTCCAATCGTCCAGGCGGGAAAAGGAGGCCAGGCCGGCGCGCAGGTCCACCTCGGAATGCGGCAGCTTCCAGCGCAGCTCGTCGAGCGCAAATGCGTCGCGGGTGAGGGTGAACTGCAGAGCCACGTCGGAGCGAAACGGCAAGTAGCGGTGAGTGACCAGCAGCATGCGGTTCCACGCGGCAGTGCCCACGTAGGCTGCGCCGCTGCCACCGATCTTTCCCCCGCTGTAGACCAGTCCAAACTGAAAATCGTTGGCCTCCACTGCCAGCGGTACGCGCACATCATTGAAAACGCAACTGCCGTTGTCGAGCCGCAGATGTCCGATCTGCAGGTCGAATAGAGGATCGCGCCAGGAACCCTCGGGGGGACGGGCGCTGGTTGCCGGGATGTTGCCGTCTCCGTTCTGGTCGATGCGGACGAAAACATCGGGATGGTCAACCACCAGCTCGCGGAGGGCGACGCGATTACCGAAGAAAGACAGCAGCTTAAATCCGGCGGTCACCCGCGCGGCATGGAACATCGGCGGCAGGCCTTTTTCCTCGTGTCCGTGCAAGGTGACGTTATCCATCTCCGCGCGCAGACGCAGGATATGGAAATGAAATGCTCCAATTTCCACGCGCGCGCCGGTCAGCTTTTCGAGCTGCAGGACCAGAAACACCCGGGTCCAGCGATCCACCAGACCGGTCTCCACCATCACTGAACCGATGCCCACGGAAATCAACAAAACAAAGAGCAACAGCTTCATCCAGATTTTTCGCTTGCCGTTGAGGATGGTCACGGCGCACCCGCAAATGGCATCCGCTCGATGTGCAGGCGGGTGCGCGTGTCTTCCAGCCAGCGTTCCGAACGCTCGGTTACCGCGCGCTCGGTAAGCAGCTCGCGGATCGGATCTTCCACGTCGGCGCGCGGCGGAATCGGCGCGCCGCGCTTTTTCAAATCGCCGGTAAACTCACCACTGTAGTAGGCGTCGATTTGGTCGGCGGTGACCTGCGCCACCGGCCGGAATTTCACTTCGAGGAAGCTCGATAGGTAGAGCTGTTCGCCGAGCATGCGCTTCAGCGCCGCTTCGGTGAGCCCGGCTTCGGTCAGGCGCACGTGCATCGCCTGCGGTGAAGCAAACTGCTGGGAGAAAGTCTCCAAGGCGTGATCCTGCGCTTCGGCCGATGGGCGGCGAAACCGGTTTACGCCGGCCTCGTTGCGGATGATCCATTGGTCGGTGAGCTCTCGAATCACTTCGTCCCGGCTCATCGCTGCGCCGTTAAGCAGGGTCTGAAACGCCTCCAGTTCGCGCACTTCACTCTCGGTGATGATGTCGTCCTCGATGCGTTCGACGATTCCGTCCACCACCGTCGCGCCGGCCTCGGTCTTATTGCTGGGCTTGGCCGGGTCCTTGGGCGCCGGCGGCGGACTTTGCTGGGCGTCCGGCAGCGGCGCAGCGGCAGCGGAAAAAACAACCGCCGCGCTGATGGCGATGGCGATGGCAACCCGGAGTGTGGCTCGATGTGGCATCAGAAGATCGGCCCGATATTGAAAAAGAACTGGAAATGGCCCAACCGTTCGAGCTGGGTCTGATTGGTGGTGACGTTGGTGAACTGGAATTGCGGCGGATTCAGTTGATAGCCGAAATCGACGCGCACCGGTCCGATCGGCGTTCCGTAGCGCAGCCCCGCCCCAACGGTGTGCGAAAGGTAATTGAGATTGGTCGGCGAGGCCGGCGCGGTTCGCCAGGTGATGTGGTTCCAATCGGTGTACACGTTTCCGAAGTCGTAGAACACCGTGCCGCCCACTCGGTCTCCGACGAAGGGAAGTTTCGTGGGGAAATGCAGCTCCTGGTTGAAGACCAGCTCCGCCAAGCCTCCGACAGGAAAGCCGGTGACCGGATCGCGTGGACCGGCCTGATTCAGACCAAAGCCGCGGATGGTGGTGGCGCCCCCGGCAAAAAAGCGCTCGGGGAGAGGAATGCTGTCTTCACCGGTTCCACTGTAGGGCTCCTCGATTCCGAACCGCGTGGAGCGCGCAAAGACGAACGATTTGCCGAATGGATGGAACGAGGAATTCTGATAGAACAGGCGATAAAAATTCGCGCTCGACCCCAGCGACTCAGAAGCCAGCTCGGTATCGACGGTGTTGAACATTCCGCGCGATGCGTCCACCGGATTGTCGCGGCGGTCGCGAGCCCAGGTGAGCCCGAATCCGGAAACCTTGGTGGGCTGGCTGAACAGCGGTATCTCATCCGGAGAGACGTGCAGGGAGTCGGCCGGCACTTCCACGTGGCGAAAAAAATACCGGTACACGATGGTGGTGGAAGACGATACCGTTTCGTTGAATTGCAGCGAAGTCTCCAGCCGTATGGAGGTGAACGTATTTACGTCCTGGGTCTTGTCCGCAAAACCGGTGAGCTGCAGACTCCACTTGGGATTGTTGAACAGGTCTGGCGCCACGTAGCTCAAGACGCCGCGATATTGCTGGGTGCTGGCGCGGGCCTTCAGCGACAGCGATTGCGCGCGGCGCAGGAAATCGTTGTCCCCTATTTCCAGCAATCCGCGCGGGCTGAAATTCAGGTAGGTGTCCGCGGGGTTGGCGCTGGTCCCGGAAAGGCGCTGGGCTTCGAACCCGAATCCGTAGCCAAAGGTGTAGCGGCTGCCTTCGTTGACGTCCACCAGCACGGTCTTGTCGGGGTCGGAGCCGGCGGGATTCTGCTGGGCAATCGCCACCCGATTGAAAACTCCCAGATTGTAGAGTCGCCGTTGGGTCTCGGCCACGTCGCCTTCGCGCAACGGTTGGCGCGGCTTCAATTCCACTTGCCGGGAAACGGTGCCGCGGCGCACATGCTGGAACCCGATCAAGAGCACCTGCGCTACCCTGATCTGCTCACCTTCGGTAATGTGGTAGGCCAGGTTGATCCGATTGGGCTCCCCCGCCGGGCTGGGTTGCTCTTCCACCCGCGCGTCCGGATAGCCGTCGTTGAAATACAGCGCTAGCACGTTATTGCGATCGCTGGCGATGTTCGCCTCCGAATACGGCTCGCCTGGTGTGGACCCCACCACCGCGCTGATCTGTTGGTCGCTCAAGGCATGGTTGCCGTCGATTTTCAGGCTGCCCACCAGGGTCTGCTGGCCTTCGAGCACGTGAAACTTCACGAACAGGTCGCCCTTCTTGCTGGTGTTGTTATTCTGCACTTCCACTGCGACCTGTGCCTGCAGAAAACCGTTGGCGATGTACAAATCGCGGATCGAGTCAACATCGTCGCGGGACATTCTCTGGCTGTAGCGTCCGCGGTTGGCGAACGAAGCGGCTTGTATCCCCAGGCGGTCCTCGAGCAGCTTGCTGCTGAAATAGTGATTGCCGTCGAAGCCCACGCCGGCGAGCTTGTGCTGGGTACCGCGGTTCACGTTGTAGGTGATCACCCGCTCGCCTTTGGCGGTGTCTTCGGTCGAGGTAAAGGTAACGTCCGCGTCGAAGTAGCCTTCGGCCTGCAAAGAGTCGCGGATGTTTCTACGCCCTTCCTGCAGCAAGTCCTCATCCACCGCGCCTTCGTCGTAGATCGGGAGCAGCTTGTGCAGCTTGCCCTGGTTGATGCGCGCGCCGGTGAGCTCGATGCGCACGCGCG
>Ga0182024_10005456_pt1 | contig 28539 bp, 26 predicted proteins | sample P32metaG_FD_120480 | JGI IMG/M metagenome (GOLD analysis project Ga0182024, IMG submission 120480) | Permafrost microbial communities from Stordalen Mire, Sweden - P3-2 metaG (Illumina Assembly) | ecosystem: Environmental > Terrestrial > Soil > Wetlands > Permafrost | place: Sweden: Stordalen...
AAGGAGTACATCGCCCAGAAGGAGTGGTGCTTCCCGATCGACCCGGCGATGCGCCTGTGCGGCGACATGATCGAGTGGTGCACCCGCCGCATGCCCCGTTGGCACCCGATCTCGATCTCCGGCTACCACATTCGCGAGGCCGGATCGACCGCTCAGCAGGAGCTCGCCTTCACGCTCAAGGACGGCCTCACCTACGTCGAGCAGGCGATCGCTCGCGGGCTCGACGTCGATGACTTCGCGCCGCGCCTGTCCTTCTTCTTCAACGCCCAGATCGACTTCTTCGAGGAGATCGCCAAGTACCGCGCCGCCCGGCGCATCTGGGCCCGAGAGCTCAGACAGACCTTTCACGCCAAGAGCGAGCGCTCGTGGCAGATGCGCTTTCACTCGCAGACCGCCGGCGTCAGCCTGACCGCCCAGCAGCCGCTGAACAACATCGTGCGCACGACGATCGAGGCGCTGGCGGGCGTGCTCGGCGGCACGCAGTCGCTGCATACCAACAGCTACGACGAGGCGCTCGCCCTGCCGACCGAGGAGGCCGTCACGATCGCCCTTCGCACCCAGCAGGTGATCGCCCACGAAACCGGCATCACGAACACCGTCGACCCGCTCGGTGGCTCCTACTTCCTCGAGGCGCTCACCGACGAGATGGAAGAGCGCTGCTATGAGTACTTCGCGAAGATCGACGAGCTCGGCGGCATGGTGGCGGCCGTCAAGCGCAACTACCCGCAGCGCGAGATCGCCGACGCCGCCTTCACCCTCCAGCAGGAGATCGACGCCGGCGAGCGCGTCGTCGTCGGCGTCAACCGCTTTCTCGACGAGGACGAGCGGCCGATCCCCACGCTCCGCATCGACCCGGCGCTCGAACGCAAGCAGATCGGTCGCCTGCAAGCCGCGCGTGCCGCGCGCGACGGCGCCGCCGTCGAGGCGGTCCTGGCGACGCTGCGCGACGACGCCGCCAGCGAGGAGCGCAACCTGATGGAGCCGCTGCTCGCCTGCGCCCGCGCACACGCCTCCGAGGGCGAGATCGTCGAGTCTCTGCAGCAGGTCTTCGGCGACTACACAGAGACGCCCGTCTTCTAGCGCCTAGTAGTCGGTCCACCAGTCGGACGCCCGCACCCCATCGCCGCCCTCGGGCCGGTCGGACCCGATCGCGAGCAGCTCCAACCCCTCAGCTCCGCCCTCAAAGCCGCGAACCACCTGCGGCGCGACGCGAACCACGTCCCATCGACGCAGCTCGACGATCTCATCGTCGAGTCGCATCCGTCCCGATCCGCTGACGACGACGTAGGCCTCCTCCTGCTCGCGGTGGCTGTGGCCGAACGGCGAGCGAAAGCCCGGCGCGTAGCGGAAGTAGCTCACGCCGAGGTGCTCGGAGTCCATGTGCTTGCGCGCGAAGCGCGCCTGCAGGTCCGGACCCGAGTCGACCGCCGAGTCCTCCACCTCCAGCAGGTTCTTGACCGTGAAGTCGCCCATCGACTCACAAGTCTATGCCGAGCGCGCGCAACTTCCGGCCGGGCCGTGGTGCTGTGAGGTTAGGATCCTCTCATCTGACCGTCGCCCGAGCACGAAACCCGAACCGCATCCGGAGGCCCCATGACCCACCGCAAGCGCTTGGCCCCTGTCTCGCTGCTGGCAGCCGCCGCCCTCGCCGCCGGCCTCGGAGGGGTCTCGCAGGCGTCGGCGGCCACGGTCACGATCTCCCCGCTTCCCGGGACCCCGACCGCTCTGCCGCAGACCCAGATCAGCTTCCTCGGCGCCGCCGCCTCCGCGCTGAGCGCGATCTCCGTCGTCGGCTCCTCCAGCGGGCGCCACGGCGGGCGGCTGCGCTCCTACGCGTCGGCCACGGGCGCGAGCTTCTTGCCGAGCAAGCCGTTCACGCCCGGCGAGCACGTCACGGTCCATGCCCAGTGGGCTGCCTCCAAGGGCGCCCACCGGGCGCTCTCGAGCACATTCACGGTCGCCCAGCCCGGCGTCGTCGCCCAGACCGAGTTCGCCCCCGTCCCCGGCACGCCGGCGGAAGTGCAGAGCTTCCAGTCGCGCACCGACCTGCACCCAGGTGTCGTCACAGTCCACCAGGCGCCCGGCGCCGGCAGCGCCCCCGGACTGCTGTTCGCGGCGCCGTTTCTGGGCCCGGGACAGTACGGCCCGATGATCTTCGACAACGCCGGCGACCTCGTATGGTTCCACCCGCTCCCGGCCGGCGACGACGCCGCCGACTTCCGCACCCAGGCCTACCGTGGCAATACCGACCTGACGTGGTGGCAGGGGCGAACGCTCCAGCTCGGCTACGGCATCGGCGAGGATGTGATCGCGAACTCCCGCTATCAGACCGTCGCCGTCGTGAAGGCCGGCAACGGACTGCAGGCCGACGAGCACGAGTTCACGCTCACGCCGCAGGGCTCGGCATATGTCCTCGCCTACAGTCCCGTGCAGACGAGCCTCGCGAGCGCCGGCGGCGCGGCGAGCGGGCTCGCCCTGGACGGCGTCGTGCAGGAGATCGATATCCGCACGGGCCTGGTCATGTGGGAGTGGCACAGCCTCGGCCACGTCGACGTCTCGGAGTCCTACTCGAAAGTGCCCGGCCTGGCGACGAACCCCTACGACTACTTCCACATCAACTCGCTCGCGACCGACAGCCACGGGAACTTCCTGATCTCCGCGCGAAACACCTGGACGCTCTACGAGATCAACGCGCACACGGGCTCCGTGACGTGGCGACTCGGTGGCAAGAAGAGCACCTTCACACTCGGCCCGGGTGTGCAGTTCGCCTATCAGCACAACGCCCAATGGTTGCCCAACGGCGAGATCAGCGTGTTCGACGACGAGGGCGCTCCGCCGGTCAAGCCGCCCTCGCGCGGCGAGTTCATCAAGCTCGATCAGACGGCCAAGACGGCCACGCTGGCGGGGCAGCTCGTGCGCACCTCAGGTCCGCTGGCGACCGGCAGCCAGGGCAACGTCCAGGCTCTGCCCGGCGGCGGCTGGATGGTCGGCTGGGGCGGCCTGCCGAACTTCACCGAATTCAACGCCCGCGGCGAAATCGTCTATGACGCGCAGCTACCGCGTGCCGAGAACAGCTACCGCGTCTACCGTTTGCCCTGGAGCGGGCAGCCGAGCGAACCGCCCGCGATCGTCGCCAAGACGACGGGCGCCACCACGGCCGTCTACGCCAGCTGGAACGGCGCGACCACGGTCGCCTCGTGGCAGCTGTTGACAGGCTCGAGCGCAGCGCACCTGGCCGCCGTCTCGACGACGCCCAAGAGCGGCTTTGAGACGCTGATCCCCGCCCCGGCCGCGGCCTTCGTGCGGGTGCGTGCCCTGAGCGCCTCGGGCACGGTGCTCGGCACCTCGCGGACGATTCCCGGCTGACTCGCGCGCCGGCCTCAGCCGCGCTCGATTTCGGGGCGGGCGACTGCCCCGCTGCGGTCAGCCGCGAACGAGCGGTCCGGCCGGCCTCAGGTGTCCCGTCCGGGCGACGTCTGGCGCGCGACGGATGTCGGCCCGATCGCAGTCACGCAGACGCACATCTTGGGGTTGACCGCGGCACCCAGCGTGATACTGTTCATCTCGCTTGGTGTCAGGCTGAGGTTTTTAAGAGGGAGGTGGGTGGGAGATGGCGACGCGGGGTGTCAGGCCAGGACGGCCGAAGACGGACACCCCCCAGCCAGCCGACGAGATGCCCTCGCCGCTGAGGGCTGACGGCCCTCCGACGGCCGACGCGCGCGCAGCTTCGACGACGGATGCCGCGGCGCCGGTCACCGGGGCGCAGCCGCCGCGGGTGGCAGCCGCGAGCGAGGGAGACCGGAGCGGGACCGATGGGCGTTACCGACGCCTGCCCACAGGAGCACACGGTCTCGCCCGCGAGGAGGTCGCGCGCGACCAGCGCGAACGCCTGCAGTCGGCGATGGTCGAGTTGATCGCCGAGCGCGGTTACCAGGCCGTCCGCATCCTCGACCTGACCAAGCTCGCGCACGTCTCGAGGCCGACGTTCTACAGCCTGTACAAAGACAAGGAAGAGCTCCTGCTCGGCGCCTACGAGGACATCGCCGGGCGCACCGCCAAGACGGTCATCGACGCATTCGACACGGACGGCTCCGTCGAGGCGCGTCTGCAGGTCGCGATGCGGGCGTTCGCCAAGCTGGCAACGGCCGAGCCGGACTCGATGTCGCTGTTCCTCCTCGGCGCCTTCGGGGCGGGAGCCAAGGCGCTCGAGCGGCGCAACCGCACGCTGGACGCGTTCGAGCGGACGATCCAATCCAGCCGCGACGGCAGCTCGCGCGCGATCCCGGCCGACCTCACCGTGAAGGTCATCCTCGGTGGCATCCGCGAGGTGGCCGCCGCCCGGCTGCTCGAGAATCGGATTAGCGAGCTGCCCGACCTCACCGGCGAGCTAACCGCGTGGGCGACCTCCTACCCGCCGAGCATGCCGAGAGAGCTGCAGGGAGCTCCCGTCCCGCGCCGGCCGGAGCCCGGCGAGGGCCCCCCGCCCGCCTCGGAGCGGGCGCGTCGCGCGGAGGGCCGCCTGCCGAGCGGTCGCCACGACCTGCCGCGGGCAGTCGTCGTGAAAAGCCAGCGCGAACGGATCGTCGACGCGACCGCCGCGATCGTCGCCGAGAAGGGCCTCGCGGGCCTCACCATCCCCGAGATCGCCTCGCGCGCGAACGTCTCGCACGAGACGTTCTACGAAATGTATCCGACCAAGAAGGACGCCTTCCTGGGCGCCCAGAAGGTCGGCATGCATCAGGCGTTCACGATCGCCGTGAGCGCGTACGAAGCACACAAGCCAGACTGGCCACGCGCCGTCGCCGAGGGTCTGTGCGCTCTGATCGTCTACCTCCACTCCGAGCCGGCCCACGCGCACCTGAGCATCGTCGACACGTTCGCCGCCAGCCCCGAGACGCTCGAGATTCGCGGCGAGATCCTGCGCGGCTTCGCCGTCTACCTCAGTCCCGGCGAGCGTCCGCCCACGGACATCGACGTCCCCGCGATCGCAGCCGAGGCGGTCGTCGGCGGGGTGTGGCAGATTCTGCATCACTACATCGAGAGCAAATGCCTCGACGAGCTGCTGGAAGCCGGCCCGCAAATGGTCTATCTGCTGCTGACACCGTTCGTCGGCCCGGAGGAGGCGAGGAAGGTCGCCCTGCTCCCGCTCATCGCCGGCGTGCGCCTTGGTGAGTATGCGCTGTTCGAAGACGGCGTTGCCGCCAGCTCGCCTCAGTCAGACGGCGACGACAGCGCGTAGGCGGCCTTGCCCTCGCGCTTGGTCTGCGTGACCGTCCGCGCCCTCAGCAGCCGACGGAGATTGCTGCGGATGTTGGGCCCGGACATCGCCGTCACGACCACCAGCTCGCTCACCGTGTGCGAGCCGTGCTCGAGCGCCGCGACAATCGCGTGCTCGGCGGCGCCCCGCCGGGCACGTGCCGGCTTGCCGCCGGTGTTGCGCTGACCCGCGCCCCTGTCACGCCGAGCCGCGCCCGTGTCGCGCCGAGCCGCGCCCCTGTCGCGCTGAGCCGCGCCCGTGTCGCGCTGAGCCGCGCCCCTGTCGCGCTGAGCCGCGCCGGTGCTGCGCTGAGCCACACGCGGCGGCACGCGTGGCGGAGACGGCGCGCGTGCTCGCGTGGGCCCGATACCGAGCGCGTCGGCAGCGTCGAGCATCCGCTCGTACTCCGACACCAGCGGGCGCAGCTCGCGCAGCCGCTCCTCGATTTCGGCGCGGACCTCGGCCAGCAGGTCAGACATGATCCCGACCATCGCCCCTGCGAGGAGCGCTCAACTCGCTCAACTCACCACCGCTCCGTGCAGGCCGCTGGCCGGGCGCTCTCGCTCCTGCCACCATTCGTTGACGACGCCCAGCGCTCCGCCGATTATGCCCTCCCTGAACGAAAGCGTGTCGTTCAGGCGCGGCAGCTCCTCGGCCGGCACCTCGACGACGAGGAACTCGCAAAGCGGCTCCCAGCCATCGCACGGGTCCCACACGAGCAGGCGCTCCGGCGCGACGGTGCGCTTGACGGTGTCGTTCCAGCTCCTCATCACGGCGCCCAGGCCCTGATCGCTAAACGTGTCGCCGGCGAGCACGCCGGTCTGCTGATCCCACGTCATGCGCCGCATCAGCGCCAGGTAGCGGCGCCACAGCGGATCGAGCGCAGCGCGCGCCTCACAAACGTGGCGGAGCACCGTATGGTCGTGAAAGATCCCCCACACGGTCGCGCGCATGCTGCGCACCCAAGCGTCGCAGTCGCGGACGCTCAGCAGGACCTTCGCTTCGGGGTAGTAGTCCATCAGCTCGCGGTAATAGCGAGCCGACGGCCAGTCGACCGTCGAACGGGCGTCGCCGAAGATCTGCTCCCAGTCGGCCACGCCGTCGGCCACGCGCTCCCACAGCGGCAGGCCGCTCTCCAAGTCCGCGAGCAGGTCGCGCATGTGGTAGCAGGGACCGAACCCAAGCCGTTCGAGCGCGAACATCTGCGTCGTTGTCGCGGTGCGTGGAAGGCCCGCTCCGATGAGTCGCATCTCAGCTTCGCTCTTGTTGGCCGGATGCGTCACGCGTCGCGCAGCGCGGCCGTGCCCAGCGCCACCGCGGAGAGCGCCGTCCCGCTCACAAGCGCGCTGGTTACCTTCGTCAGGTACCCGCCGCGCCCGCCGGCGATGCCAGCGAGCACGTCGGCGGCGTCGCAGGCGATACCTGCCGCCAGCCACTGCCGCCGAGCGTTGCCCTCGGCGCCGAGGGCGCCCCACGCGAGCGCCATGTCGCGCGCCCCGAACAGGCGCGCCAGATACGGCGATTGCGGGTTGGCCTCCGCGTCGAGCCCGAACAGCTTGCCGGCGAGCCGCGGCGTCGCCCAAGCGGCCACGCCGATGGCCATCCGCAGCCCTGCCAATGTGTTCAGCGCGCTTCTCTGGCTCACGCCGCGACTCTATCGCAGGGACGAAATTGCGGTCCGCAGGGACTAAACGTCGGCCGACACTAACGTTAGCAATGGCTTATACTTGTTGAAATGGACGCCGTCCTGCACGCAATCGCCGAGCCTCGCCGGCGCAAGATCCTCCAGCTGGTCAGCACGAACGAGCTGAGTGCCGGAGAGATAGCGTCGCGCTTCGACGTTACCCGCCCGGCGATCTCCCAGCACCTGACCGTACTCAAGCTGGCCGGGCTCGTGAGCATGCGACGGGAGGGCACGCGGCGCATCTACCGTGCTCGCCCGGAGGCGCTGTCCGAGGTGCGGGGGTTCCTCGAGGGGTTCTGGTCCGAGGGGCTCGAGCGCCTCAAGACCGCAGCCGAGCAAGCAGAGAAAGGACACAGCAGATGACGCCGACCGAGACGAGCGCGATCGAGCACGAGGTGCGGATCCAGGCGCAGCCGGAGACGATCTTCCCGTTCTTCACCGACCCTGAGCTGTTTGCCCGCTGGAGCGGCGTCGCGACGCTCGATCCTCAGCCCGGTGGGATCTTTCGCGTGGACATCGACGGCACGAACATCGCGCGCGGCGAGTACCTCATCGTCGAGCCGCCTCATCGCGTCGTCTTCACCTGGGGCTGGGAGGCCGAGGGCAACCCGGTCCCGCCGGGCTCCTCGACGGTCGAGGTCACGCTGTCGCCCGATGGCGAGCACACGGTCGTGCGACTGGTCCACCGCGACCTGCCAAGCAAGGAGTCCGACGATGCCCACGGCGTCGGCTGGGAGCACTACCTGGAGCGCCTGCGGATCGCCGGAGCAGGCGGCGATCCCGGCCCTGACCCGTGGGCGGGAGGGGCACGCTCACAGTAGTAGCCGGGACGGCCCGAGCCGAGGCAGCGCCAACAAGTTTCACAACCAACCCAGAACAAAGGAGATCGACGATGGCGAACTACCTGCTGGCCTACAAGGGTGGAAGCATGGCCCAGACAGACGCAGAGCGCGAGGAGGCCATGAAGCGATGGGGAGCGTGGTTCGGCGGCCTCGGGGACGCGGTCGTCGATGCCGGCAACCCGTTTGGACCGTCGACGTCGGTCGGACAGAACGGCGGCGGTAGCGGAGCCTCCTCGGACCTGAGCGGCTACTCGATCCTGAAGGCCGGCACCCTCGCCGATGCCAGGCAGCTGGCGAAGGACTGCCCGGTGCTAGCAGCCGGTGGCAGCGTCGACATCTACGAGACGATCCCGATCATGTAAACGCCGGCAGGGCTCATACATGCAGCAAGGGCGGGACGCTCACCGGCGGCCCGAAGCTCACCTGCAGGCGGGCCCCGCCGCCGGGAGCGTTCTCCGCCTTGACATATCCATGATGGGACTCCGCGGCCTGGCGCACAATCGCCAGCCCGAGCCCCGATCCCGGCAGCTTGCGAGCCTGCTCGGCACGGTAGAAGCGCTCGAACACGTTCGGCAGGTCCGCCTCCTGGAAGCCAGGGCCGTGATCGCGCACGGTGAGCATCCCGTCGTGGAGGGTGATCTCTACCAGCCCGCCCGCGGGGCTCCACTTGCGCGCGTTGTCGAGCAGGTTCGAGACGGCGCGGTTGATGCGATCCGGCTCGCCCCGGACCGTAGTCGGCGCGAGCTCGACGTCGAAGCGCAGGTCACCGCGCCGGCGCGTGCGCTCGACGGCGTCGGCGACGATCTCGTCCACGCGCACGTCCTCGCGGCCCGACTCGCTGCGCGGGCCGCGAGCAAGCTCCACCACGTCGCTGACGAGCGACGTGAGCTCGTCGAGCTCCTCGATGATGTCCCGCCGCAGACTTTCCTGATCCTCAAGCGGCAGACGGTCGGCGTCGCCCAGGATCTGGATGTTCGCGCGCAGCGAGGAGATCGGCGTGCGCAGCTCGTGGCTCGCATCGGCGATCAGATGACGCTGAGCTTCGACGGAGCGCTCGAGCGCATCCAGGGTCGCGTTGAAGCTGCCCGCAAGGCGCGCGAGCTCGTCACGCCCCGTCACCTCCAAGCGCTCGGAGAGGTCGAGACTGCCCGTGAGCGTCTCGGTCCGGGCGGTGAAGCGGGCGATCGGCGTGAGCGCCGTGCGGGCGACCAGGACGCCGAGGAGAGCAGCGATCGCGATGCCCACGAAGCCAACGACGAGGAGGATCAGAAGGATCCGGCTGAGCTCGTGGTCGACCTCGGTGAGCGGCCGGGCGATGATGACCGCGCCTCGTGAGCTTCCGACCGCGAGCACGCGCAGGTGCGTTCCCTTGACCGTTCTGTCACTCAGGACGCGCCCGCCCCCGCGTTTGGCGATCGCCGTGTCCTGGGCGCTCGGCGTGATCGCCGGCGAGGAGCCCTGCCCGCCGGGGACGAGGACCTTGCCCTGGCGGGAGATGAACTGTACATAGCCCGACGCCCCGCCGAATCGCGCCGGTGAGACGGCGCTCGGAAACCCATCGCGCCGGTCGAGCCCGCCAATGCCCGCCGGCGCAGGACCGCCGTTGGGCGCCAGCGCCCCGCGCGGATTGCCCGTCGCGGCACCGTCGGGCACCGCGACCGCCGGCGGCGAGACGAACACGTGGGCACGCTGGTTCAACGACTGATCGATCTGGCCGCGCAGGTCGGAGCGCACCGCCAGATACAGGCTCACCGCCGCGCCGAGGACCGCGAGCGCAACTGCAAGGCTCGCGACGGCCGCGATGCGCACGCGCAGCGTCACGGCTCGCGCAGAACGTAGCCGACGCCACGAACGGTGTGGATGAGCGGTCGCGCACCCGCGTCCTGCAGCTTGCGCCGCAGGTAGCCGACGTAGACGCGCAGCGCATTCGACGCGGCGCCGAAGTCATAGCCCCACACGCGGTCGTAGATGAGGCTGTGGGAAAGCACGCGCCGCGGATTGCGCAGCAGCAGCTCCAACAGCTGATACTCGGTTCGAGTCAGCTCTGTGAACACCTCCCCCACGGCGGCTCCGTGGCGCGCGCTGTCGAGGCGGATCTCGGCGAACGACAGCTCGTCGGGGTCCCCCTCCGGCCCGAACCGGCGCAACAGGGCGCGCAGACGCGCCTTCAGCTCATCGACGTCGAATGGCTTGACCAGGTAGTCGTCCGCGCCCGCGTCCAACCCGGCCACGCGATCGCTCACCTCCTCGCGCGCCGTCAGCATCAGGATCGGGACGCGGTTGCCGAGGAGTCGCAGGCGACGACATACCTCCAGCCCGTCCACATCGGGCATACCGAGGTCCAGCACGACGGCGTCGGGGATGGACTGCACGACGAGCTCGATCGCCGCAGCGCCCCCGTCGGCCGTCTGCACCTCGTATCCAGCGAGCGTGAGCACGCGGCGCAATGCCTCGCGCACGGCGCGATCGTCGTCGACGACGAGGACTCTCATGGGCTCGATTGTGACGCAACGCAGATCGCCACGGACGGCATTCCTACGTTCCTCTTACACCGGTTTTTGGCGCGCAATCACGCGATTTTGCCGCGAAGAGCGAACATCTGCGAGCGTCCTCTGGCGTGTCTTCGGGCGCTCACGCTACTGTTCACGCGGCGATGATCGCGAAGACCCTGAGTCCGGCAGAGGCCGCCAAGGACGCGCGAGCTGACGGTGCACGCCCACGGCTGGCGGGCGGCGCGGGCGCCAAGGAGCTCGAGCTTCGTCGGCTGACGCTGCACGGTCACCGCGTGGCCTATCGTCACGCTGGCAGCGGCCCCGTGATCGTGCTGATCCACGGGATCACCTCAAGCTCGGACACCTGGACGCGGGTGATGCCCTACCTGACCCGTCGCTTCACGGTAATCGCGCCTGACCTGATCGGCCACGGCGAGTCGGCCAAGCCGAAGGGCGACTACTCGCTCGGCGCCCACGCCTGCAGCGTTCGCGACCTGCTGCTCATGCTCGGCCACGATCGCGCGAGCATCGTCGGGCACTCGCTTGGCGGAGGCATCGCGATGCAGTTCTCCTACCAATTCCCCGAGCGTTGCGAGCGACTCGTTCTCGTCGACAGCGGCGGCCTCGGCCGCGACGTCAACCCGTTGCTGCGGGCGGCCACGCTGCCGGGATCCGAGCTCGTCTTGCCGCTGCTCGCGGCCACCCGCCTGCTCGACGCCGGAGCCCTCGTCGGACGCCTGCTGGGCCGGCTCGGCCTGCACGCGCGCACGGACCTCAAGGAGATCGCCCGCGGACACGCCACGCTGTCCGACCCCGAGGCGCGCGCCGCGTTCGTGCACACGCTTCGCTCGGTGGTCGAGCCCGGCGGTCAGCGGATCGACGCGTCAAACCGCCTCTACCTGGCCGAGCACATTCCGTTCCTGCTGGCGTGGGGCGAGCGCGACTCGATAATTCCGGTGTCCCACGGTCACGCAACCCACAAGCAGGTGCCCGGCAGCCGCCTGGAGGTCTTCCCGCGGTCGGGGCACTTTCCCCAGCTGGACGAGCCCGAGCGCTTCATCGACGTTCTCCTCGACTTCATCGACTCGACGGAGCCGGCTGCGCTCGAGACCGACCTCTGGCGCGAGCTGCTCGACCCACGCTAGCTTCGCCGGCGGCTCGCTTCTACGGCCGCGCGGCTCGCGAGCTCCGCGGCAGGCCGCCGTTCAGCCGGCGCGCACGTCAAGGACGACCTTGCCGGTCGCCCGCCGCTCATCGATCGCGCGCAACGCATCGCCAGCTCGCTGCAGCGGGAAGCGCTCGCCCACGATCGGGCGGATCACGCCCGCGTCGACCATTCGGCTCACGGCCGCGCCGATCTCGCGGTTCAGATCGGGCTTTCCCATGACGTAGGCGCCCCAGCCGGCGCCGACCACCTCGGTGTTTCCAAGCAGCAGTCGATTGACCTTGACCTCCGGGATCACGCCGCCGGTGAAGCCGACCACAACGAGGCGGCCATCCTCGCGCAGCGAGCGCAGGCTGTCGGTGAAACGATCGCCGCCGACCGGGTCGAGGACGACGTCCACGCCGTCACCGGAGAGCGCCTTGACCTCGTCCTTCCAGGAGTCGCTCAGCTGCACGACCTCCTCTGCACCGGCCTGCTCGGCGACGCGTCGCTTCTCGACGCTTGACACGAGCGCGATCGTGCGCGCGCCGAGGCCCTTGGCGACCTGCAGCGCCGCGGTTCCCACGCCGCCGGCTGCGCCGTGCACGAGCACCGTCTCGCCCTCCTTCAAGCGCGCCCGCAGCGCCAGCGCGAAGTAGGCCGTGTGGTAGTTGAGGATCAGCCCTGCGCCCTGCGCGAAGTCCAGAGCCGGCGACAGGCCGAACGTGAAGAACTCCGGCGCGACCGCCACCTCCGCGAAGCCGCCGAGCGCGCAGAAGCCCGCCACGCGGTCGCCAGCCTTCACCTGCGCGCCCGGCGGCGCGCTGCGGACCACCCCGGCGACCTCACTGCCGGGCACGAACGGCAACGGCGGTTTCAGCTGATACTCACCGCGCGACTGCAGCACCTCCGGGAACGAGACGCCGGCGGCGTGGACGTCGATCACGACGCCGGCGCCCGGAGTGAGCACGTGCGAAGGCTCGGGCTCTGCCAACTCCACCAGGGCCAAGGCGCTGTCGGGGCCGGACTCGGCGACGATCTGGACCGCTTTCACGGCGGAGAGTATGACGGCCCACCCGAGCCGGCGATTGGACGCGAGCCCCGTCGACGCTCATAATCGCCTGCTCGGAGTCCGGAGAGCGCACCGCCGGACGCGCAAACATCGAGGAAGGAGCTCAGGCCATGGCGAACGTCCTTTGCGTGCTCTACGACGATCCGGTCGACGGGTATCCGCCGGCCTATGCACGTGACGACATTCCGAAGATCGAGCGCTACCACGACGGCCAGAGCACGCCGACGCCCGACCACATCGACTTCAACCCTGGGGAGCTGCTGGGAAGCGTCTCGGGAGAGCTCGGCCTGCGGAGGTTCCTGCAGGAGCGCGGCCATGAGCTGATCGTGACCTCGGACAAGGACGGCCCGGACTCGGTCTTTGAGCGTGAGCTCCCGGACGCGGAGGTCGTGATCTCCCAGCCGTTCTGGCCGGCGTACCTGACGGCCGAGCGGATTGCCAAGGCGCCCAAGCTGAAGCTCGCGCTGACGGCGGGCATCGGCTCCGATCACGTCGATCTGCAGGCGGCGATCGAGCACGGGCTGACGGTCGCCGAGGTGACGTACTCCAACAGCATCAGCGTCGCCGAGCACGTCGTGATGATGATCCTCGCGCTGGTGCGCAACTACATCCCCTCCTACCAGTGGGTCGTGGACGGCGGCTGGAACATCGCCGACTGCGCCTCGCGCTCCTACGACCTGGAGGGCATGCAGGTCGGAACGGTCGCGGCCGGGCGGATCGGCTCGGCTGTGCTGAGAAGACTCAAGCCGTTCGAGGTCGGGCTTCACTACACCGATCGCCACAGGCTCGGAAGCGACGTCGAGCAGGAGCTGGGGGTGAGGTTCCATGAGACCGTGGAGTCGCTCGTGGACGTCTGCGACGTCGTGACGATCAACGCGCCGCTTCACCCCGAGACGGAGAATCTATTTAATGAGGATCTGATCGCGAAGATGAAGCGCGGTGCGTATCTGATCAATACCGCCCGCGGCAAGATCTGCGATCGCGATGCCGTGGCGCGGGCTTGTGAGAGCGGCCAGCTCGCGGGCTATGCGGGCGATGTCTGGTTCCCCCAGCCGGCGCCCCAGGATCACCCGTGGCGATCGATGCCCCATCACGGCATGACGCCGCACACCTCCGGCACGAGCCTCTCGGCGCAAGCCCGCTACGCGGCCGGCACACGCGAGATCCTCGAGTGCTTCTTCGACGGGCGCCCGATCCGCGAGGAGTACCTGATCGTCGACGGCGGCACGCTGGCGGGCACCGGAGCGCACTCATACAGCGCCGGCGACGCAACCGGCGGCTCGGACGAGGCGGCGCGGTTCACGCGCGGCTGAGGCGGCGTAGTGGGAGCGGCGACGCTCCGGCCGACCCGCGGACGGGTCGGCCGGGTGAGCGCCTGGCGAGCTACGGAACGGTGACGCCGCTAGCCGGTGGGAGGGGCGTTGCCGCCGAGGTGGTGTACGGAGTGATTGCTCCGCTCGGCGTGGGATCGGTCACGAGCGGCCCACCGAACAGCACGATCTGCCCATTTCGGACTTGACCCATCTCGGCGCCGCTGTAGCCGCCGTGATCGGTCGTCGAGTAGCGGAATGGAACGAGCCCGGGCCCGGTCAGCCGGGCTCCGTTCGCGTTCACGGCTTCGATCAGGCCCTGGCGTGTGAGGTTCTTGCCGGCGAGTTGAAGCGCCTGGGCCAGCGTGTAGGCGTTTGCCATGCCGTACTCGACGTTGCCGTCGAACGGCGCGCTCGCGTCGTAGCGATCGTGGATCTTCTTGAACAGCGCAATCCACGGGTTCGACGTTTCCGAGCTCGACGGCAGGTAGCCGTCGGTGATCGCGCCTTCGATCAGCGCCGTCCCAGCCTTGCCCTTGGAGAACGTCTTGAGCAGCCCGCCCACCGTGGTCGGATCGATGCCGACGTTGGAGACGACGAGCTGCGGCTTGTAGCCGAGCGTGAACGACGTCAGCTGGCCGAGCGCCGTGTAGATCGGCACCGTGAAGTCGACGAGCACCTGGGCTCCGGCCGCCTTGATCGCCGAGATCTGCGGCGCGACGTTCGTCACGCCCGGCTGGTAGGGCTGCGCCGAGACGATCTGACTACTCGGAAGCTCGTCCTTGATCCCAGCCAACCCGCCCGTGCCGAAGTCGTCGTCCTGATAGAAGACGCCGACCTTCTTCCCGGCGAAATGCTGCTTGAGGTACTGACCGAGGATCTTGCCCTCGATCGTGTAGTTCGGCTGCCATCCGAAGGTGTAGGGCTGGGTGGTTCCGTTATCCCAACAAGGACACCCCGAGGCCACGAACATGTCGGGTACCTTTGAGCTGTTGAGGAAGCCGACGACCTTCGTGTGGGTCGGCGTGCCAAGGCCCTCGAAGATCCCGAAGACGTTGTTCTGCAGGACGAGCTGATGGACGACGTTGACGGTCTGGACGGGGTTGTAGGCGTCGTCCTTGATGATCAGGTTGATCTTGCGGCCGTTGATGCCGCCCTGCGCGTTCAGGTAGTTGAAGAAGGCCTGCGACGCCGGTGCGATCTCGCTGTATCCGGGAGCGGCCGGGCCAGTGAGCGGTTGGTGAGTCCCAAAGGTGATGCTCGTAGACGTGACGCCAGGGGTGCTGCTGCTGCTCGAACCGCATCCGGCGACCACGAGGGCAATGAGGACCGCACAGGCGACGCTAGCCGCCCACGGGTGATAGCTGCTCCGTTTCATATCTCCTCCTGCTTGTTGTTGCCTACTTGTGAACATTTGTAAAGCAATTCGGACGCACCGTGCGGACTCAGGAGCCACCGGATGCCCGCCGCGCCGGAAGGCGCAGGGCGACTGCCCGCACTGCGCCCTGGATCCCGCTCGGCCAGGCGATCATCGCCCCGATCAGCACGAGGCCGTAAATCGCCAGCGGGAGGTTCGCGGTGACGTTGCCCGGCAGGGAGAACGAGTGCGCAAGGTCGTTCGTCCAGCTCGGGAGCAGGACCAGGACCGCCGCTCCCCAGATCGCGCCCGTTAGCGAGCCGAGGCCGCCGAGCACGATCGCCGTGAGCAGCGAGAGCGAGAGCCCGAGCTGGAAGGCGCCCGGCGCCGCCAGCTGCAGGACGACGGCCAGCAGGCCTCCCCCCAGCCCGGCGCACGCCGCGCTGAGCACGAACGCGAGCGTCTGCACCCGTCCCACGCGCAGCCCGCACAACGAGGCCGCGATCTCATCGTCGCGCACCGCGCGAAAGGCCCTGCCGGTGCCGCTGCTCTTGAGGTTGTTCATCGCGAACAGGACGAACAGCGCTCCGACGCAGGCAATCCACGCCTCCCAGCGCTCCAACGGGAAGCTCGCGCCGAGCGCGGACGGGGGCGTGGGGGGGTTGATGGAGAGTCCGTTCTCGCCGCCGAAGGTGCCCGTGTACTTGTCCGCGAGCGCCGGAAGCCCGATCGCGAAGGCGAGTGTCGCACCGGCCAGATACGGACCCCGCAGCCGCGTCGCCGCGGCACCGACAGCGGTGCCGACCAGCGCGGCGATACCCGTCGCCGCCAGCAGCGCCGGCACGAGCGGCCAGTGCTCGTTGCCGATCAGCAGCGCGACGGTATAGGCGCCCACTGCCATCAGCGCCCCGTGGCCGAGCGAGATCTGGCCGCTCAATCCGGTGAGCACGGTCAGGCCCGCGAGCACCACGAAGTAGTACGCGCCATTGGCGAGCTGGAGGTCGTCGTAGGCTCCGAGCGCCTCGCTCACGAGAAAGAGGATCACGGCGGCCAGGACGACGAGGGCGAGTGACCGCGCCAGCGTGCCGTAAGGCTTGCGCAGGACCCTCAGCGCAGCGTTCATACGCGCCGCTCGCGCGTGCTGGAGAACAGGCCACCCGGACGAATCATGAGCACGGCGAGAAGGACCACGAGCGCAGCGAGCGTGACGAGCGACGCGCCCTCATAGCCCGAAACGTAGGACAGCACGAGACCGAGCGCAATGCCGCCGACGACAGCCCCCACCGGGCTGTCAAGGCCGCCGAGAACGGCTGCGGTGAAGCCAAAGATGAGGATCGGGTCAAACTGGTTCGGTCCGACGAAGACCGCCGGCGCGACGAGCAGCCCGGCAAGCGAGCCCACAAGCGCCGCGAGCGCCCACCCGAGCGTGAACATGCGACCGACGCGCACGCCCAGCAAGCGTGCGACCTCCGGCTGGAACGCCGCGGCTCGGAGCTTCAGCCCGATCGCCGTGCCGCGGAACAGCGCCGCGAGGCCGACGGCGACGCCGATCACGACGAGCACGATGAATGTGTCGTTGGGCGAGAACAGCACACGCGTGCCGCCGACGTCATAGCCGCGGATCGAGAAAGCGGGAGGGAACGAGCGCGGCGTGTTCCCCCAGATCATTCCAGCGCTTGCCTGCAGGAGCACGAGCAGGCCCAGCGCAACGATCACCGCGTTCAGCGGTGGCCCTCCCTCGACCTTACGGATCAGCAGCCGCTCGACGATCGCGCCGAGCACCAGGCCAGATGCCAGGGCGACGACGAAGCCGAGCCAATATGAGCCGCTCGTGTTGATCACGCTCGAGGCGATGAACGTGGTGATCATGAGCATCCCTCCCTGCGCAAAGTTCACGATCCGGGTCGCCCGCCAGATGAGCACCAGTGCGAGCGCCACCGCGGCATACACGGCGCCCGTCGAGATCCCGTTGAGCGTCAGGTCGATGAATCTCGTCACGCTCAAAATCCCAGGTAGGCGTGGCGCATGCCCTCGTCGGCTGCGAGCTTGTGCGCGTCATCGTCGGCCACGATGCAGCCGAGGTTGAGCACGATTCCGCGGTGGGCGATCGACAATGCGCTGCGGGCGTTCTGCTCGACGAGCAGCACAGCGAGGCCGCGCTCGGCGGCGAGGCTCGAGATCAGCTGCATGATCTGGGCGATCACGCGCGGTGCGAGGCCGAGCGAGGGCTCGTCGAGCAGCAGCACGCGTGGGCGCGCCATCAGCGCGCGGCCGATTGAGAGCATCTGGCGCTCTCCGCCCGACAGCGAGGCGGCAAGCTGAGTGCGCCGCTCGCGCAGTGGCGGGAACAGCTCGTAGATGTCACTCAGGGCAAGGGCATCCGCACCTCTAGACAGACCGCCGACACGCAGGTTCTCCTCGGTGGAAAGCTCGGCGATAACCCCGCGACCCTCCGGGACATGGGACAGGCCCCGCCTGACGATGTCCTCGACTGCAACGCCGAGGATCTCCTCGCCGTCGAGCCGTACATGTCCGGCGCTCGCCCGCTCGAGGCCGGAGATCGTACGCAGCAGTGAGGTCTTGCCCGCGCCGTTGGCCCCGAGCACAGCGGTGACGCTGCCGTGCTCCACGGCGAGCGTGACGCCGTCGACGGCCCGCACCGGCCCGTAGTCTGTCGTCAGGCTCTCGATCTCGAGCAACGCCATGGCGCTCAGATGCCCCTTGCGTTCCGGTCGCCTGTGGCGCCCTCGCCGGTCTCGCTGCCGAGGTAGGCCTCGAGTACGCGCTCGTCGCGCTTGACGGTCTCCGGATCGCCTTGCGCAATCACGCGCCCGAAGTCCAGCACCACCACGCGGTCGCAGACCGACATGACGAGATCCATGCGGTGCTCGACGAGCATCACCGCCATCGAGTCGCGTAACCCGCCGATCCGCTCACCGAGCTCGTGCATCTCATCGGCACCGAGGCCACCCGCTGGCTCATCGAGCAGCAGCAGCTCGGGCTCGCCGACGAGCGCGCGAGCGAGGGCCACGCGCTTTTGCACCGGATAGGGAAGCGTCTGCGGCAGCCGGTCGGCAACATTCGCGCATCCGAGATCGCCCAACGTCCGCAACGAGCGCTCACGCAGGGCCCGCTCGTCGCGATCAGAGCGCGGCAGGCCAAGCAGCGCGCTTGCGACACCGGCCCTGCGGAACCGCTGCGCTCCGACCATCACGTTCTCGAGGACGCTCAGCCGGGGAAACAGGCCGGCCCCCTGAAGGGTGCGCGCGATACCCAGCCCGGCGAGCATATGTGGTCGCACGTTCCTGAGCGTTCGGCCCTTCCATTCGAGCGCCCCTCCCTGCGGCTCGACAAAGCCACAGATCACGTTGAAGAGGGTCGTCTTTCCTGCTCCGTTGGGCCCGATGATTCCGAGCACCTCACCTTTGGCGGTGTCGAGGGAGACCTCCTCGAGCGCGGTGATGCCGCCAAAGCGCGCCGTCAGGGCACGCGCAGCGAATGCGCAACTGCGCGAAGCGATCGCCTCTTCTCCCATCACCGCGAAACTACCCTCAATCGCGACCGGAAATCAACGTGGCGACGGATCGTGTTGACCCCAGACCTCACTGAAGTCCGGAATAAGCGCGCCTTTTGTGGCGCGACCACACCGCCTCGGCAGCGACGCTCAGGCCCGCGACCTCGCTGCGCGCCCGCAGCAGCGTGCCACCCAGCTCGAGAGTGACGAGGGTCTCGGCGGTGCCGATCAGCACGTCGCGGAGGTCGGTGCCGCCGAAGGACAGGCTCGCGACGAACATTGGTGCGGTTCGTCCGCGACGGCGGCGGGTACACCGCGTGACAGGCGTCGTGCGATCAGCCCAAAATGGACAAACGGCCGATTGCGCTGGCGCCAGCGCGACCTATAGTGACACTTGGAGAACGATGATCGAACGCGGAAGCTACCGGTTTGCGACAGATGCCCTGCGGCGGCTGCGTGACGGCTACGCCAGCCCCAGGCGACCGCACGATGGGCGCTCCAGCGAGTCGGTCGCGGGGATCGCTCGTGCCGAGGAGGTCGAGGCTCACGCGCTCAACTATCTGTATGGCCGCCGCAGCACGAGCGTCGAGTTGCTCGGCTCTGCCGACCGCGCCGCCCGGGCGAAGCCTCGGCGCGCGCGCACGACAACCCGGACCTAGCTGGATCGCCGCCGGGGCCGACCGGGACGCCGTGCCCGTGGCAGGGGACCAGCTACCGTAGATCGAGGTGTCCCTTCCCGCCGAGGGCTATCAGCTCAAGCGGATCTCGTCGAAGGCCTACGAGCATCCCGCCGATCGCGCCGCAACCGCGGCGCTGAAGGCGATCCCGCACTTCGACACGGTGATTCGCAAGATCATCGAGTTCGGCTACGAGCGTGCCCTGCGCCGCGGCGTGCTTGGCTCGGCGGTGCGCCTCGGCGAGGATCAGCTCAGCGATGTCTGGCACGCCCACTCGCGCGCGTACGCGACGCTGGATCTCGAGCCGGTGCCCGACCTGTATCTCACGCAATATCCGATCGCCAACGCCCTGACGATCGGCGCCGGGCGGCCGATCGTGGTCGTCAACTCCGAGCTTGTCCAGCTGCTGGATGGCGAGCAGCTGCGCGGGGTGTTCGCCCATGAGGCCGGTCACGTGCTCTCTGAGCACGTGGTCTACCGCACGGCGCTCGTGATCTTGCTGCGTCTCTCGGCGCTGCCCGGCATCCCATTGCCGCTGTTCCCTCTGAAGGCGGCATTGATGGAGTGGTTCCGCGCGGCCGAGCTGAGCTGTGACCGCGCGGCCGCGCTCGTCATCCGCGACCCCCTCGCGGTGTGCCGCACGCTGATGGTGATCACCGCGGGCGCCGAGGCGGCGAACCTCGATCTCGACGTGTTCATGAAACAGGGCCAGGACTACCGCGAGAAGGGCTCGCCTTTCGATCGCTTCTCGCGGCTCTTGATCGACTTGAATCTCACGCACCCGATGTCGGTGCAGCGCGTGCACCAGCTGATGGAGTGGGTCCAGTCGGGGGACTACGATCGCATCGTCGGGGGCGACTACGTGTCACGCGATGAGCCGCAGCGGCCACGGGCTGAGGCGGGCGACGCGGTCGCGCACTACGCCGAGCGCTTTCGGGACACGTTCAAGGACCTCGGCGAATCGGTAAACGACGCCGCGCAGCAGCTCAGCGAGTGGCTGCGTAGCGCGCGCAATGCTGAGGAGTAACTCCTCAGCACCGCAACGGAGACCGATCCTTCGCAGGGATAGCGCACTATGAGCGGGCCCGAACGCCTGTCGGACCGCGCGCTCAACCGCGCACTGCTCGCGCGCCAGGGGCTGCTCGCGCGTTTTCAGGAGCCGCTCGTCGAGGTCGTCGAGGCGATCGGCGCAATGCAGGGACAGTCCTGGGCGGCGCTTCCGGTTGGCCTATGGTCGCGGATGGCCGCGTTTGGACCAGGCGACCTGTACGCCGCGCTGGAGCGCGGCGAGCTGCTGTGGGGCATCGGAATCCGCGGCACGCTGCACCTCGTGAGCGCGCGCCAACACCCCGCCTATGCGGCGATCGCGGCGACGACGACGGGCAGCTGGCACCGGGCAATCGCGGAGACGACGCCGGCGATGGGCGACCTGCGCGGCGCGTTGCTCGAGTTTGCCGGCGATCAGCCGCGCACGAACGAGGAGATCCGCGAGTTCGCCGAGGCATGGGTGGGCGAGCACCGCGACGCGATCGACCCGCGCGAGCTGGAGGCCCAGCGCTCGCTGAAGTGGCGGCCGATCTACCGCTGGAGCGCATTGACGCGGGTGCCGGGCGACGGGAGCTGGGGAGCGAAGGCGCCGGCCGATCACATGACCGCCCCGAACCCGCCGGGCAGCCGGCGGGCGGCGAGCATCGAGCGCGCGCTCGAGCATGTGGCGCGCTTCCACCTGCGCGCCTTCGGTCCCGCGACAGCCGAGGACGTCGCCTGCTGGATCGGCTGGCGCACGCCGCCGATCCGGCAGCTGCTCGACGGGCTTGGGGACGAGCTCGCCTCCTTCGAGGACGAGCGGGGCCGCGCGCTGTATGACCTTCCCGAAGCGCCCCGGCCCGACCCCGACACCGCCGTCCCGCCGCGGCTGCTGGGCGCGTTTGACAGCACGCTGCTGGCATATGCAGCCAAGCGGCGCGAGCGGATCCTGCCCGAGTCCCTGCGCGATGTCGTCTACCAGAAGGCCAACCTCCAAATCCGCCCGACGCTCCTGATCGACGGCCTCGTCGCCGGCACCTGGTCGATCGACGTTCGCCGCGGCGAGGCGACGCTGACGCTGCGCCCGGCCGGCGAGCTCACCCGCGCGGCCGGCGCCGCGCTGAGCGCCGAGGGCACCGGTCTGCTGGAGGCACTGCATCCGTCGGCCAAGGCCCACCGCGTGAGGGCCGAGTGAGGACGTGCGAGCGCTTGCCGCCTCCTCGGCTGAGCTGAGGGACGACGATCAGCGATGGCATGAAGCTTCTCGTTATCACCGTGACATCAGGAAGGCGCCACTCCCGGGGTCTTGCTGACCGCGCGTCGCCCGCTGAGCTCGGCGAACCGTGAGAGCATCGCCTCGCGGTCGTCGTGGTCGTACTGGTCCGCGGTCACACATCGCCCCGCCTCGACCACGCTCACGAGACCGACCGGCAGGGCAAACTGTCCGCCGCCGTCGCGGCTTGAGCCGAGGTAGGTCATGCGCATCGCGATCACGCTCTCGTCACACGCCAGCACCTCGTCCACGTCGATCCGCAGGTCCGTCGTGACGGCGAAGGCGGAGCGGACGATTTCAGCAGCGGCGCGGCGGCCCTGGAGGTCATCCCAGCCGATGCTGCGATGGTCGACGAAACCCCAGTCCTGCGCATATAAGTCCGCGAGGCGATTGACGTCGCGGGCCGCATAGCGGCGGGCGAACTCGGCGTAGAAGCGCTCGGAGGCGCTGTCCCCGAGCAGTCTCAGTCCCCCGCCGAGCTCGGAATAGCGCGCGGCCATCGCCCGGCGGTCGTCGTGGTCGTACACGTCCTGCGAGACCATGCGGCCCGACTCGAACACGGCCACGTAGCCGAACGGATATCCGAGCTCGCCGACGCTCGCCGTGCCGGAGCCGTGGAGCGTCGTGCGCACGGCGATCACATCGTCGTCGCAGGCGAGAATCTCATCGACCTGCTGGCGGGCATCGGGCGAGATCCCAAACATCGAGCCGTAGAAGCGCCTGGCGCCGGCGAGACCGTGCCACGGCTGCCAGCCGCGCTCGCGATGGTCGACGAAGCTCAAGCGCTCGTCACAGCACTCCAACAGTCGCTCGATATCGTGGGCGTTGTACCGGTCCACTGCCTCAGCGTGGGCGCGCTCCGCGCCGCCGGTCGTCGGTCCGGGAGAGCCGGGAGAGACGGCCGTCGAGCGCTCTGGCCGACCGTCGCCGATTGGACCGATGCCCCCGGTTAGCTCCTCGTAGCGCGCGATCATCGCCTGGCGGTCGCCGGGCTCGTACATCTCCATTCTGGTCATCCGACCCGCCGCGACCGCCAACACGAGCCCGAGCTCGATCGCGAGCTCCCCGCCCCCTTCCATCGTGGTCCCGCGCCACGTTGCGCGCATCGCGAGCACCTGCTCGTCGCACGCGAGGACCTCGTCGATCTCGAGGCGCATGTCGGGCGAGCCGTCAAACGCCGAGCGGATGATCGCCGCGGCGCCGTCCCTTCCGCGCGCCTGATCCCACCCGATCGTGCGGTGATCGATGAGAACCCACTCCTCGGCGTAGAGCTCCAAGCACCGCTCGAGCTGACGCGTGGCGAACCGGCGGGCGAACTCGGCGACGAACCCTTCCGGCGGACGATCGCCGAGCAGCGCCTGGCGTCCGCCGAGCTCGGCATAGCGGTGCAGCATCGCCGCCTCGTCGTCATAGTCGTGCTGGTCGAGGCTCAAAACGCGGCCGCCTTCGACGACCGCGACGTGGCCGCCCAGAAGCTCGAAATCCCCCGATCCGTCGCTCGCGTGGCCGCGGTAGGCAGTCCGCAGCGCGATCACGCGCTCGTCGCACGCCAGCACGTCGTCGATCTCGAGGCGGACATCCGGCGAGATCTGAAAGACCGATCGCAGCAGCTCGCGGAAGCCGTCGCGGCCGCGCATCGGACCCCAGCCGAGCGCCCGGTGGTCCACCATCACCCAGTTCTCGTCGCACAGCTCGAGCATCGCCTCGAGGTCGCGAGTGGACCAGCGCCGGATGAGCTCGGCGTAGTAGCGCTCCGGGGGTCGTTCGCCGAGGACCGCCGGCGCGACGCCGGGTGCGTGCGCCCGCGCCCGGTGCTCTCGCTCCGGCGAGCGTGCTTCGCCGGCCAGCCGCGTGGCGCGCTCGACCCCAACGGCGTGGCCCTTTGCCGAGTACAAGGCGCGCGCCGCGTCGGCCGCCTCACGCGCCTCGTCGTAGTGCCCGGCAACCCGTAACACCCGCGCAAGCGCCATCGACGCGTCCGCCTTGTCGGCCAACGCATCGGTCGGCCCGGCCACCGAGATGGCGCGGCGGGCGAACGACAGCGCCCGCTCGATCTCGCCGCCGCGCGCCAGGGCCTCCGCGCGCGCGCTCAGCCACGTGATCGTCGTCTTCAAGTCCTCCCCCCCGTGGGCCTCCGCCAACACCGTCTGCGACACAGCCTCCTCGTCCCTTCCCGTCTGTTCGAGGAGCGCCCGCGCGAGCAGAGCCGCCGCCTGGGCGGCACGAGCCGCGACTCCAAGGGCCTCGAATCCCTCGCGCGCCCCGCGCAGGCGGCCCTCGGCTGCGAACGGGTCATCGGCGAGCAGCTCGACCATCCCGTCGTGCATCGAGAGCTCGTGCAGCTCGAGCGTGAGCCCAAGCTCCTCGAGCGTCACCCTACCGGCGCTGAGGATGTCGCGGGCCGCCTCGGGCCGGCCACGCATCGCCTCGAGCACCGCCTGGCAGCGCAGTGCCATCGCCTCGACGTGGCGGTTGCCCGGCGTCATTCGCAGAATCCGCACGACATCCAGGCAGCGGCCGCTGGCCCGCACCACTGGCGAGGGCCCCCACAGCGCAGCGGACGGTGCGCCGGCGAGCACGGCTGTGATGCGCCGGCGGTCGCCGGCCGTGCGCGCGGCGGCCAGCGCGCAGTTGAGCGCCTCTTCAACCGCGCCCACCTGCCCCAGCCGCGCGTAGGAGCCGGCGGCGACGTGGCGGGCCTTGGCCTCGCCGGCCGGGTCGCCGAGCCTCTCGAGCTCGATGGCCGCCTCCACGACCGATTCGACAGTCGCTGCGATCTGCCCGGCGCCGGTGAGGTTGGCGAGCTGTCCCGCCAGCGCCGCCGCGCGGGCGCGGCGGCGAGGATCATCAGCACCGCCTCCGTTGGCGAGGCGATCGACAATCGGCGCGGCGGTGGCCGTGTCGCCGGCGGACAGTGCTGTCTCGGCGAGATCCCAAAGGATCTCCTCCTCGCTCCCAGCCTCGCGCGCCAGTGCACGCGCAAGCAGATTCGCCGCCGCCGCGAGGTCCTCGCGCGCCAGGGCCCGCCTCCCTGCGGAGTGCAGCCGCGTTGCGGCGCACACGCCCAGCTTTCGGCCGCGATCATCGAGCGGGCCAAGCTCGTGGCGGTAGCAGTGCGCCTGCTCGAGATGAAACGCGATCACCTCCTCGTGCTCCCCGACCAGCTCACCCGCCTTCGATTCCAGCCAGCCGGCGAAGCGCTCATGCAACTCGGCGCGCGCCTCCTTGAGCAACGATCGGTAGGCCGCGTCGCGGATCAGCACGTGATGGAAGCGATAGACCGGCTCATCGATCCAGTACGTGCCCTCGGGCTCGACCAAGTCCTTGCGCCGGAGGGCCTCGAGATGACCGTCGATACCGGCGCGCACCGGAGGCGCCACGAGCTCGGCTACAGCGCCACGGAAGAACTGCTTGCCGATCACCGACGCGCGCTCGACGACCGACCGCTCGTCGGAGCCCAGGCGCCCGATGCGCGCAGCGAGCAGGGCTTGAATGGTCGGCGGGACCTCGATATCGGCGAGGTCGCCCGCGGCCACCCACCTGTCCTGCTCGCGGCGCAACGCGCCCTCGTCGACGAGCATCCGCAGCATCTCACCGAGGAACAACGGGTTGCCCTCGGCCGTCTCGAGGATCCTCTCGGACAGCGCCACAGGCAACTCCGCCCGGCCGAGCAGCTCGCCGAGGAGGGTTCGGCTCTCCTCGGCGTCGAGGGGGTCGAGCTCGATCACATCCACTGCACGCCGGCCGGGGGTGGTCAGAGCATCACGCGCCTCGCGCAGCTCGGGACGAGCGAGCGCGACGATCAGGACAGCGGCGTCGCGCACCCATTCGACGAGGTGCTCGACAAGGTCGAGCAGCAGGGGCTGGCCCCAGTGCAGGTCGTCGAGCACGAGCACGAGCGGGTGTGCACGCCCCAGTGACTCGATCACTCGACGCAGTGCCCAGAACGTCTCCTCCGGGGAAGCCGCTTCGGCTGCGCCCAGTACGCCGGCCGTGCGCTCGACCAGGCGCTCGCGCTCGGGGTCGTCGGGCACCAGACCGCTGATCTTCTCCCGCAGCGACTCCGGCGTGTCCGCTTCTCCGATCCCGGCGAGGACGCGCAGGATCTCCGCCACGGGCAGGAACGTGATCCCCTCGCCGCTCGGCTCGCAGCGTCCCTCGACGGCATGAGCATCGCCGTCGAGGCCGCGCGCGAACTCGCTGGCCAAGCGGGTCTTGCCCACGCCCGGCGAGCCGATAATGGTGACCAGACGGCACGAACGCTGTTGCAGCGCGTCATCGAGTGCCACTCGCAGTCGCTCCAGCTCGCTCGCGCGTCCGACGAGCGGTGCCGCGCTCGGCGCGCGGTCGCCATCGGCCTGTGCCTTGGCCGAGACCAGCCGCCAGGCGGGCACGGCCTGGGCCTTGCCCTTCAGCTCGAGTGCGCCGACCGAATCGAGCTCGACCGCGTGGTGAACAAGGCGCCAGGTCGCCTCGCCGACCAGCACCTCGCCCGCCGCGGCGGCCTGCTCGAGGCGCGCAGCCGTGTTCATCGCGTCACCGACGAAGATCTCTTCCTCCTCGCCGATCACGAGCTCGCCCGTGTTGACCCCGGTACGCATTGCCAAGCGCACGCCCCAGCCGGACTCGAGATCGTCGTTGAGCGCGCTCAGCTCCGTCCCCATCGCGGCGGCGGCGCGGACGGCGCGCAGCGCGTCGTACTCGTCCAGGCTGCGTGCACCAAAGACCGCGACGACGGCGTCGCCGATGAACTTCATCACCTGTCCGCCGTGCGACTCGACCACGGTGCGCATAGTCTTGTAGAAGCGCTCCATGACTCGGCGCACGGACTCCGGGTCGAGCGTCTCCTGCAGCTCGGTGGACCCGGCGAGGTCAGCGAACACGACCGAGACGACCTTGCGCGTCCCCGGTGGCTCGCGCGCGGTGACCTCCGCTCCGCACTCGTCGCAGAACTGCGCGTCGCTCTCGAGCGCCGTGCCGCAGGTCGCGCAGCTCACGCTGAGCGAGACCCCGCAGCCAGCGCAGAACCTTGCTTCGCCGCGGTTGGCGTGCCCACACGCCGCACAAGTCAGTGCCATGGTCGTTTCCCGGGTACTGGTCGCCTCCCGCAAGGGTACCTGCGCGCGGTCAAACTGGTCGGCGCGCCGTTGCTGGGGCGTCCGAGAAAGGTCCCGCAGTCGAGCCGACTGAAGCGAAGCCGATCGCGGTGCGATCGCTCGCAGGAACCCCGGCTCGGCCCGCCACGGATATGATCGCGGTCGGCCGGCCGCGAGGGCTCGCCATCGACTTGCAAGGGGTGATCATGTTCAACTCGATCGTGGTCGGGACCGATGGCTCGGACACCGCCACCCAAGCGGTGCGCGAGGCGGTCGACATCGCCGCGGCCGTGGGCGCGACATTGGAGCTCGTCAGCGCGTATACGCCGGTCCCCGAGCAGCGGCTGCGCGTCGAGAGGCGCGATGCCCCAGAGGATGTGCAATGGGCGATCAACCCCCGCCAGGAGGTCGAGGCATCGCTCTCGGACGCAGCTGACATCGCGCGGAACGCGGGAGTCAACGTGAACACGCACGCCCGCCAGGGCGATCCTGCGGATGCGATCCTCGACGTCGCCGAGGAGCAGGGCTCAGACCTGGTGATCCTCGGCAACAAGGGGATGACCGGCGCCAAGCGCTTCCTGCTGGGCTCGGTGCCCGACAAGGTCTCTCATCACGCTCCGTGCTCGGTGTTGATCGTCCGCACAACCTGAGCCTGCGGGCGTGTCGCGCATTGCGAAGGCGGTCTGTGCCGCGTGAAGCTTGGCGCGCTGGTGGCAATAGATGGGAAGGTTGCCGGTACCCCGGCGTCTTGAGTTCTCGAGAGCCTCACAATCGCTGAGGCCCACCCCCGGACCCGGAAGGAAGACCCTCGTGAAACGAACCCACATTCTGTTGGCCGCCGTCCTGGCGAGTGCAGCAAGCGTCTCGACGGTTGCCGGCGCAGCGGCCGGCGCCCCGAGCGCCAGCGCCAGCCGAGTCGCCAAGATCGAGCTGCGCCACACCAGTCTCGGCAACATCCTCGTGAATGCGTCCGGCTTCACGCTGTACAGGTTCACGAAAGACGCGCGCAACCAGGACATGTGCGTGAAAATCAGCCAATGTCCGGGCACCTGGCCGGCCCTGAGCACGAGCGGCAAGCCGCTAGCCGGACCCGGCGTCAAGGCGTCGCTCCTCTCCACGATCAAGCTTCCCAGCGGCGGCAAGCAGGTGACCTACGCCGGTCACGCGCTCTACGGCTATGCCGCCGCCGAAGAACGCGCCGAAACAACCTACGTGGGCGCGATGCAGTTCGGCGGGACCTGGTACGCGGTCAATTCTGCAGGCAACACGGTGAAGTAACAGCCGGCAACGCGGCTAGGCTCACACAAGCATGTCAAGGCTGAGATTCGTGATCTCGATGTCGCTCGATGGCTTTATCGCCGGGCCAGGCCAGAGCGAGGAGAATCCGCTCGGAGAGGGCGGGATGCAGCTTCATGAGTGGGCCTTTGCGCTGGAGGCTTGGCGCAAGCCCCACGGCCAGGAGGGCGGCGAGGTCAACGCCTCCACCGATGTCGTCGAGGAGTCGCTTGAGCACATCGGCGCGACGGTGATGGGTCGGAACATGTTCGGCGGCAGGGACGCCTGGGGAGATGACCCGTGGGACGGCTGGTGGGGAGAGGATCCGCCCTTCCATCACCCGGTCTTCGTCCTCACCCACCACGCACGCGGGCCCTTGGAGAAGCGTGGTGGCACGACCTTCACCTTCGTCACGGACGGCATCGAGTCGGCCCTCGCGCAGGCGCAAGAGGCTGCCGGCGGGAAGGATGTGGCGCTCGCCGGCGGCGCTAGCGTCGCGCGGCAGCCGCGCGCCGCGTCC
>Ga0182024_10005457_pt1 | contig 28532 bp, 26 predicted proteins | sample P32metaG_FD_120480 | JGI IMG/M metagenome (GOLD analysis project Ga0182024, IMG submission 120480) | Permafrost microbial communities from Stordalen Mire, Sweden - P3-2 metaG (Illumina Assembly) | ecosystem: Environmental > Terrestrial > Soil > Wetlands > Permafrost | place: Sweden: Stordalen...
AGCGGGAACCACCCGATCCCATTCCGAACTCGGAAGTGAAAACGCTCTGCGCCGATGGTAGTGTGGCCGCAAGCCATGCCAGAGTAGGTCACTGCCAGGCTCTCAAATGTAAAGGCCCCTTAAGATCGAAAGATCTTAAGGGGCTTTTTTTGATTCCGTGATCCGCAGATACCCAAGGTCAAGAGCAAGCATGGGCATGTATTTCAAGCCCAGAGAGAACTTGCGGCGCGCATAATGATCTCCTTGCTGTAACCGCACGGAACATCTGACCCAACCGCGCATGCTTTCTCGCCGCTTGACAGCCGCCGTGCCGTCGCTGCCTCTACCGCCGCTGCATGGTTACATTTTCGCCGTGTTGGTCTGCATTCTGGCTTGGTTCCTATCGCTCGCCAGCGATATCTGGGTAGGGCCACCGCTGCCGGCATTGCCGTTCGTGATGGCGATTGTGCTTGCGGCCGGCGCCGGCGGGATAAATCCGGGACTCCTCGCCACTGCTGCCGGGAGCTTCGTGGTGTTTCTCGGCATTTACCAGCGCGTCGGGGCCGGCTATCCGCTGCGGCGCGGCGCTGTCACCCTGTTCTTTTTCGCTCTCCTGGGCGTGCTGATCAGCGCGCTCTGCGAAGCGCTGCATCGCTATCGCCGCGAGGCGCTGCGCCAGGCGCGCTTTTGCGAAGAAGCGCATGACGCCATTTTCGCCTGGCAGCTCGAGGGCCCGGTGCTCTACTGGAACCGCGGCGCCGATGAGCTCTATGGATTCGATGAGGCTGCGGCACTTCGCTCGACCACTCATCCGCTCCTGGGCGCCGAGAACCGGGCCGTGTTCGAGGACGTCAAAGCGACCCTGCTGCGTACCGGGCAATGGTCAGGCGAGCTCACCCACCGCACTTCCGACGGGCGCGACGTGCGCGTGGAAAGTCGCATGCGGCTCATCCAGGACGGCGCCGAACTCACGGTCGTCGAAGCGGACCGCGACGTCACCGAGCGCATGCGCACACTCGAGTCGCTGCGCGAGGCCGATCGGCGCAAGGATGAATTTCTTGCCACTCTTGCCCATGAGATCAGAAACCCGCTGGCACCGATTCGCAACGAGCTTGAGATCATGCGTATGGCGCGCGGCAACCCCGACGCGATCGAGCATTCTCGCGCTGTCATGAATCGTCAGCTCGCGCACCTCGTGCATCTCGTCGACGACTTGATGGACGTGAGCCGCATCACCCGCGGCAAGCTTGAACTGCGGCGCGCAGAGCTCGCGCTGGAAGCTGTCCTGCAGGCGGCTCTCGAGACCAGTCGTCCACTCATCGAGGCGGCGCGCCACAATCTGACATTAAACATGCCGCGGACGCCTGTGTACGTGCTCGGGGATCTGACGCGCCTTGCGCAGATCTTCTCGAATCTCTTGAACAATGCCGCCAAATACACGCCACCGGGCGGACGTATCACGTTGACGGCAAGCGCGGTGAACGGTGAGGCCGTGATCGAAGTGCGCGACACGGGCGTTGGCATTACCGCCGAAGCTTTGCCTAATGTCTTTGAGATGTTCACTCAGGCCAACCGCGCTCGCGGGCTCGCTCCCGGTCTCGGCATCGGGCTGGCATTGGTGCATGTCCTCACGGAAATGCACGGGGGGACGGTTACGGCCGAAAGCGATGGCTTGGGGGCGGGCAGCTCGTTCACCGTGCGTCTACCGGTGCTGCAACCCTCCGAGATCGAGGATTCAGGCGTCGGCGCGCAAACTGCGCCCGCTGCCCTCGTGCGGCGCAGGGTCCTGGTTGCAGACGACAATCTCGACGCCGCCGAGTCCCTGGCGATGCTCCTGACCATGATGGGACACGAAGTGCGCGCGGCTCACGATGGCGCGCAGGCGGTCGAGCAGGCGGAGCAGTTTCGTCCGGATCTGATCCTGATGGACGTGGGCATGCCCACGCTCGATGGGCTGCAGGCGGCCACTCGGATTCGCTCGATGGAGTGGGGCGCAAGCCCGGTGATCGTTGCGCTGACAGGCTGGGGTCAGGACGCCGACCGTTTACGCTCCAAAGAGGCCGGTTGCGATGTGCACCTCGTAAAGCCGTTGGACTTCGATCGTCTCACGGTCCTCTTGACGCAGCTGCAAGAGGCGCCCGCGCGCGGTTAGAGGTTATTCGACGATGCCGCGCGCGACCCTCATTACCGGATAGACGTTGAGTCGATCGTCCCATGAGGGATGATGGCGACGGAAGAACGCGAGGCGCGCCGCGGGATCCTTGGCGAATTGCGGATCCTTAGCCAGGCGCTCGATGAACTCGGCGGTGATCTCCGGACGGGTGGCGAGCATTTGCCGCGCGACCTCTTCGGTCACATAGTTTTCCATGTATTCCTTCTCTTCGAAGTGCGCATTGAAGTATCCCCACGATGCGAAGGAGTCCGGCGCGCGCGGCTCGAGGAGACTCATGACGAGGCGTGCCTTGGCTTGTGCGATGGGAATGAAAAGCGAGCCTTGCGCAATGGCGCGCTCTTCAGCAGTCCATTTCCCAAAGAGCGTGGCCATCATGCGACCCTCGAAGGGGTGCGCGCTGAAGTCGACTTTGTCGGCGCGAAACTCCTCAACGCTCTTCGGACCCAGATTAACTTCGATCACGTGCGATTCGATGCCATGCAAGGCAAGACGCTCGGCGAGCCAGGCGGCATACGCGGGCGGCACGACGTAGCCTCCCGTGGGTGCGGTTTCTTCAACGGACGCCACCATCTCGTCGTAGAGCGGGATGTGCCAGATCTGCGGCTCCTTGGGGTTGTAGCGCAGCGCGAGTGATCCGGATGCGGCCGAGGGCTCGCGCGTATATGCGTAGCCTCTAAAGTCGATGATGTGATGCCTGTCGGTCGTCTTGAAGGCGAGTGGCACCGTGGTCCCTCCCAGCGCGCGTGCTTTTTGATCACTCTCGCGCGCGGCCTGCACCCAGGCGTGCCCATTGTGTGCGGTCAGGTCGGCAAGGGCCACGAAGATGTCGTGAGTGACCCGGACGCGCGTGCGGTAGTCCTTCCAGGAGTGAGTCTCCACCAGCATCGCGAAGCGGTTGTGCAGCGCCCAATAGCCCGTCGAGAAGCGCGGTGTGTAGGCGTCCAATGCGAAACCGGATGCGGGGTCGTTGCCGTCGCGCAGCGACGGATAGAAGTAGAAGGGCAGCGGCAGGCCGCCTCCCGCGGCAACTCGGGCGTTGATATCGTCCATGAGCGCGCGTCCTAGCGGCTGCAACGCCGGATCGCCACCCAGGAAGGGCTCGACGAGATTGGCAACGTCGTATTCGAACTGCGCGCCGTCGGTAACGTGCAGGTCGACGTAGAGGATCGGATCCCAGGCATTAAGGAGGCGCAGCATCGCCTCCATCTCGGGCGCGGCCGCTTTCATGTAGTCGCGATTGAGATTAAAATTCTGCGCGGTGACGCGCCAGCCCATCTCCTCCGGGCCCACCTGATTCGGGCGATTCCAGCGGCCAAAGCGCTCATGTCCGTCCACGTTGAACACCGGCACGAAGACGATCGCGATTCGCTCCAGAGCCGCGGGGGCGGCTTTATTTTCAAGAAGCTCGCGCAGAGCAAGAAAGCCCGCGTCCTTGCCGTCGATCTCGCCGGCGTGGATACCGCCTTGGATGAGAAGCACGGGCAGTTGGTGTGCGGCGGCATCATCAGGCGTCAAGCCTGGTGCGCGCGAGGCGACGAGTGCCATCATGGGCCGCCCCTCAGGCGTGCGCCCGAATTCAAAGCAGCGCACCACCTGCGGCCACTGCGCCGCGTAGGCTGCGCAGAGCCGCTCGACCTCCTCGTAGCGGCCGGTGCGCGTGTAGCCGGAGCGCTCGGCGACGGTTGCAAGAGGATTTAAAGGCCTTGCGGCGTTGATCGCGCTCACGCCACAGCTGATCGCAGCGAGGCTCGCAGTGGAGAGTATTTGGTGAAAATTCATGATATGTATCACCCGGTAAAAGTACGGCAATTCTAGCCTAGAGCGCGGGCGGCAGATTGCCGTACATAAATCGAGTCAATCGCGGGGAACATCATGAAGAAAGTATGGAAGCTCGCGAAATGGACTGGCTTGCTATTGCTGATCGTGCTCGCGTACGCGGGCTACCGCATCGTCTGGGGGCATCCCTTCACGATCAATCAACTCTCGAACCGTCAATCGTTGCTTTTCTTGGTGGATAACCCCGAGCTCTTCACGTCGATCGGTATCGCCGACGGAACTATCTTCGATCATCACTCGGGCAAACTGGCCGCCGTCGGCAACGCCAAGCGCGATCACGATTACGACGAACTACAAAAAGACCTCGACGAGGTTCGCAAGTTCGACCGGGCAAGTCTCAAAGGCCAGGATCAGATCACCTATGACGTGCTGGTCGACTTTTACGGCTCGCAGCTCGACATGCGCAAATTCGACTGGCTCTCGTCCGAAGGTCTTTATCCCGTGAGTCCCATGTTCGGCACCGAGGCGCAGCTGTTGAGCTTCATGCAGACCACGCATATAGTGAAAAATGACAAGACCGCGCGCAATTACGTGGCGCGGCTCATCGCCATGGGCCCGAAGCTTGATGCCCTGACGGCCGATATGCAGCGTCAGGCGACGCAGGGCGTCGTGCTCCCGTCAAGTTTGTTGGAAAAATCGCTCGCGGTCATCGATTCATCCGTGCAGCCGGCACCGGGACAGAATGGACTCGTCACAAGCTTTGTGGCGCGTATGGACGCGGTCAAAAGCCTGGATGCAAAACGCAAGAGCCAGCTGCAAGGCGAGGCCGTCGACGCCGTTAAGGACCAGATTTATCCGGCGTTCAAGCGAATGCGCGGCGCACTGATCGCGCTGCGGCCCGCGGCTGCCACGCAGAGCGCGGGGGTAAGCCGCTTGCCGGACGGCGCGGCCTTCTATGACCTGATGCTGCAGCAACAGACGACCTCGAATTACACCGCCGAGCAACTGCATGCGCTGGGGCTATCCGAGGTCGCACGCATAATGCAGGAAATGCAGACCATTCTTGATGCACAAGGTATCAAACAAGGCACGATCGCCGCGCGCGTCAGGCAGCTGCAGGACGACCCGCGCTATCACATGCCCAACACCCCTGAGGGGCGGGCGCAATTGCTGGCACGGTATCGGCAGTTGCTGGTCGAGGTGAATGCGCGCATGCCGGAGTACTTTCGGATTGTGCCGAGGAAAATGCCATCGGTCGAGCGCATGCCCGAGTCGCTCGAGAAGGGCAGCGCCGGTGCGCAGTACCAGAACGCGGCTCTGGATGGTTCCAGGCCAGGCATTTTTGTCGTTAACGAACGCGATTTGAACGAGACGCCGACCTGGGCGATGAAGACCCTCGCCTATCACGAGGGCATTCCCGGGCATCATTTCCAAATCTCCATCGCACAACAGCTGAAGGGTCTACCGTTTATACGTCAGCTATCGATCTACACGGCGTACGCTGAAGGGTGGGCGCTCTATGCGGAACGTTTCGCCGCGGAGATCGGCATGTACAAAGACGATCCCTTAGGCGATCTCGGCCGCCTGCAGGCGGAAATCTTTCGCGCCGCGCGCCTGGTCGTCGACACCGGCATCCACGCCAAGGGCTGGACCCGCGAACAGGCGATTCAATACATGATCGAAAACACCGGCATGTCAGATAGCGAGGTTACGACCGAAATCGAACGCTATATGGCCCTGCCCGGTCAAGCCTGCGCGTACAAGGTAGGCGAGCTTAAGATCTTGGAACTGCGCGCGAGAGCGAAGGCGGCGTTCGGCGATAAGTTCTCCATTAAGGACTTCCATGCGGTCATTTTGGAGAACGGCGCATTGCCACTCACGGTGCTGGACAAGGTGGTCGATGAATGGATCGCGCGCGATGCGCCCAAGAAAGTAAGCGCATGAAGCGCTGCGTGCGCGCCGCGAGGATGTCTTAGAGTAAGTGGGTGCCCGCTTCTTCGAGGCTGCAGGCCGCGAAGCCGCAATCATCGTGCTGAACAACAGGTTCGCCGTCAGCATGAAGATTCTGAGCTCGGACGGGTCCGCTGCGCCGACGCGTGCTCAAGCGCCGAAGATCTGAGGGCGGCAGGCGTATACCGGATTGGAACCGTACGCGCTCATTAAGGACTATCGTATGGCGGTCGTACAGGAGCTTTTCGTCTATCCGCTGAAGTCGTCGCGCGGCATTGCGCAGACCACGGCGCGGCTTGCCCGGACCGGACTTGAGTGGGATCGCCAATGGATGGCGGTCGATGCGCTGGGCACCTTCATATCGCAGCGCACGCATCCTAAGCTTGCGCAGATCGTGCCTGCGATCGCGGGCGATTCACTCACGCTCACGGCGCGGGACCTAAAGCCCTTGCAGCTGCCGCTCGAGCCCGTCGGTGAGACTGTATCCGTGCAGGTTTGGGCCGATCGCTGCGCGGGACTTGACCAGGGCGATGAAGCGGCCGACTGGGTCAGTGCTGCAGTCGGAGATGTGCTGCGTCTCGTGCGCCGAGCGCCGTTGCTGGATAGGTTGGCCAATCCACAGTTTGCCGGGCCTAATCCCGCGCACCTATCTTTTACGGACGGCTATCCCATTCTCGTGTGTAACCCGGCATCCCTTGCGGACTTGAATGTCCGCATGCCCGAGCCGATCCCGATGGAGCGCTTCCGACCCAACATCGTACTGACGGGTCTGGCGGCATTCGAGGAAGATCGGATCGAGGCGCTTCAGATCGGCGAGATCACGTTGAGGCTCGTCAAGCCTTGCACGCGCTGCATCATCACTGCGACTGATCAGCGCACGGGCGAGCGGTCGACAAATCCGCTGCCGGTGCTGCGCAAGTTCCGCTTCGACCGGGCGCTATTGGGCGTGACTTTTGGCGAGAACGCTGTGATCTCTGCCGGCACTGGACTGGTCCTCACGCGCGGGGCCGAGTGCGTCACTCTGGCGAGCGCATAGTGTCGCCGCGATGGGCCTCGAGCACGCGCTGCAAGGCGCTCAGGGTGTCAGCTTCGGCTGCCGGCTTGTCGGGGCGCCTGCGCAGAATGCGCGGGAAGCGCAGCGCGATCCCTGACTTGTGGCGGTTGGAGGCGGCGATGCCCTCGTAGGCGAGTTCGAACACCTGAGTCTGCTCCACCGCGCGGTTCGGTCCGAACTTCTCGAGCGTGTGTGCGCGAATCCAGCGGTCAAGCTCCGTAATCTCCGCGTTGCTCAGGCCCGAATAGGCCTTGGCGATCGGTACGAGCTCCCCGTCACGCCATACCCCAAAAGTGTAGTCGGTGTAAAGATTGGAGCGCCGCCCATGGCCGGGGTGCGCATAGAGCATGACGGCGTCGAAAGTGTAGGGATCGATCTTCCATTTCCACCAGGCGCCGCGCTCGCGCCCCGTCCCGTAGCCCGAGTCGAGCGCCTTTAGCATGAGACCTTCAACGCCGCGCGCGCGCGATTGCGCGCGCAGCAGCGCGATATCCTCCCAGGTCCCGGCGGCGCGGACGAGCGGCGAGAGGCTCATGACCTCTGGCGCATCTTCCAAAATGGCCTCGAGCCGCGCGCGACGCTCGCTCATGGGTAGGGAACGCAGGTCGCTGTGATGCTCCTCGAGAAGGTCGTAGGCAAGAAAGCGCACAGGAATGTCCCGGAGAATGGCGGCGCTCAATTTCTTGCGGCCGATGCGTCGTTGCAGCAGCGCGAACGGCTGCACAGCGCCATCCTTCCAAGCGACGAGCTCGCCATCGAGCACTGCGCCGTCGGGGAGCGCCGCGGCCGCCGCGGTCACTTCCGGGAAACGCTCCGTAATGAGGTCTTCTCCGCGTGACCAGATGAAACACTCAGCACCGCGTCTGATGAGCTGCGCGCGGATGCCGTCCCATTTCCATTCGATCTGCCAATTCGCAGGCTCCCCAAGTGCGCCGGGGCCACCCTCGAGCGGCGAGGCGAGAAAGAAGGGATAGGGCGTCGAGGCGGAGGTGCTGGAGGTGTCGTAGGAGGCAAGTCCTTCCCAAAATGCCTTACTCGGCTGCCATTCGCCCATGAGACGCCGCGCGATGTCGGGCCGTGGAACGTCCACAGTCTCTGCGACTGCGCGCGTGACGAGGAGCGCTGAGACACCAACGCGCAACTCACCCGTCAAAAGCTTGTTCAAGATAAAGCACTCGCGATAGGACAGCGTACGCCACCATTTGACGATCGCCGCGTGCTGCTCCTCGACGGGAGCCTCGCGCAGCGGCAGGAGCCGCCCATTGATCCACTCGGCGAGTGAAATGTCGGATGCAGCAGCGGCGTTCGCCGCGTTCTCCATGAGGAGCGCAATGGTCTCGGCCATATCGCCGACGGCGGCGACCGACTCTGCAACGAGCCATTCGGGTAACGCGGCCGCGTCGATGAGCCACCGGTACAGCAGCGTCGGACCGATGAAGCGCTTGAGGCGGCGGCCGGAGAGGATGTAGGCCGCCCATGCGGCATCAGCCGGAGCGGCCGCGCGAAAATACCGCACCATTGCTGCGACCTTCACGCTGGTCGCTGTCGTGGTATCGAGCTCTTCGAAGAGTTCGCTGAACGCTTGCACTTCTCGTCCGATCCTGTAGCAGCTGCAATGTACAGAGGCTACGGCCAACTGGGTCGAAGGCTTGCGATTTCAACCTTGGCTTTTCGGGGACGCAAATACCCGTGAAGGCGTTGGGATGGATGCGCGGGCGTTAAGCATATGGGCCCGAGCCCGGCCAAGAGCTCGAAACGGCGGCCCTCTATCGCGCGCCTGGCTCTGCGTCCGTCAGCGATTGGCGATCGCGCAAGCCGAGTCCAATAAATCCTCAGTGCCAGGCGCATTCTTGCCTGCGACTACTATAAACCCGGGGCCATCTTTGAATTGCATGCCGGCAACCATTAGCGTGTAGGCGCCCATGTCGTGCTTGGCGCCTGGCATGCGCTCCGACAACAGGGCGAATGGATTGGTTTGCTCCAGATCCTCGCCCATCACTCGCATTCCCTGATATTGCCATCGCGCAAGATTAATGGCTGTCCAACGGTCGGTCAGGCGGTCGGCCGCCGCTTGCAGTACCCGGTAGACCTCCGGTCCCAGGCATTCAATATGGATGTGTAACTGATCTTGGGAGCGGTGCTGTTGGGAGTTCACGGCCAGTCCGACGTCGTCTCTGCGCACGGCGTGCCCGAGCACCGCGGCTATTCGATCGCGTGCCTGCCAGGCCGCCGCAAAATAGTTTGGCGCCTGCGGTTTGAGAACATCAGAACTTTCGATTCCGGCAATGCGCTTGGTGGGGATCAACAGGAAATGTGCGCCTCCCTTGGCATCCGCAAGAACGGCATATCCATTAGCCTCATGCGGCCCGTCGGCCAGATACACACGCTCGCATGGGGCGGGATTGCCCTGCTGCAACCAGTGCGGGACGCAGCGGTCCTGAACGATTTGCCGCAGGGCATCGCGATTCTGGGCGTGACCTTCGACCGCGAGCAACGCCGAGGCGCTGAGGATTATTAAGAGCAAGGCGTAGCGCAATGGCGCAGTCATTGTGATCTCAATAACCATCTGTGCACCGATCGAAGCTGCGCCTAGCGCGCGGCGCTGCGCTCCATTCTGCGGACACAGGGTCGATGCATTGCAGATTTACGCTGCAGGTCTGACGGCGGTTACGCGGCGGACATCTGCTAAATGAAAAAAAGCTTAAGTTGCCAGGCAGCGTCTAGCAAGTGGGACACTATCCACATTAGCTCGTCGCATGGACAAGAGGCAGTCTTTGAGTATGCGCTAAGTATCCTGTTGCAGGCCTAAAAGCCGCAGCGGCTGAGATTGGAACGCCGATCAGCGGTGTTATAGTCTGGGCCTCACGCAGCAGGCGTGGAGACGTCGAATGTGGATTGGACAAATGCCGGGCCAGGGATGGCTGCAGCTTGGCGAGCTGGGGCTCGCCTTCGTGTTATCGGCGCTTATTGGACTTGAGCGCGAGATTCGTCAGAAGAGTGCGGGCCTGCGCACCTACACGCTGCTGGGATTCTCGGCGGCATTGATCATGTTGGTTTCGAAGTACGGCTTCACGAATGTCCTCGAATTCAATCGCGTCGTCCTCGATCCCTCGCGTATTGCCGCTCAAATCGTTACGGGAATTGGGTTCATTGGTGGCGGCTTGATATTCGTGCGCCGTGGCAGTGTCCGGGGCTTGATGACGGCCGCCGGTCTGGCTCACGGCGGCGGTTGGCATGGCATGCGGTGCTGGCTTGCCGATCCTCGCGCTCGCGGTGATAGGTGGTCATTTCATCATTGTGCTGGGGTTTCGATACATTGCATCGCGACTGCCTAAGTCGCGATGGACCCCTTCGCTCCTTCAAGTCTCTTATGAGGACGGGCGAGAAATATTGAGGGACGTGCTGATAACGTGCACGCAACACCATTTTGCCGTCAGTCGTTTGCAGGTTGAGCGCGTACCTACACCCAGCGGAGCGCACGATATAACGCACTTGGCTGGAGCCGCGGAACCGGTGAATGCCGATGATCTGGCGCTGGCTGACCCGACTGATCCTGAAAAAAGCCTGTGCAGAGTGCCTCGGATCGGATCGTGCCGGTTCTATTGGAAATTCAGGGAATCGGATCTGTATCTAGTTGGCTGCGAAATTAGCCAGCATTGACGGCATCGTGTCCGTCAACGCGGGCGACGTAAACGTATTGACAGACTAGCGGCCGTCGATCCCGACGATTGAGCTCAATGTTTCCACGTATGCACGACGGTACCATCCGGCTGTGTTATATCGCCCGGCTGGACGCCCGCCGGGCAATTGCCCACGAACTTTTGATCCTGGATCAGCGTCATCTCACTGATACCGCCCATAGCAGGATTGTAGGTGGCATGACTCTCGGAGTGAGCAACGGTATCGCCTTTAAAAGTCACTGTCGACTTGCTGTCGATCTCAGTGCCAGCGACAACGCAGTGCGTGTGGATGGAATACTCGCTTCCCTGCAGGCTCTCGCTGATGGTCTTACAGCCCTTCATGGCTTTCTCATCTTGCAATGCATGCTGATCATAGGCATGGCTGCGGCAAACTGTTGAAGTGTGATCGGATTTCTTGTCGCCGGGATTGTTGACGCTTTGATTGCGGATCGACCAGAGCCCCTCTTTCATTATAGGTGGGTCAACTGCATTGACCACCGTGCTGGTGAGAAGTAGTAGCGCGGCCGCAAATCCCATTATTTTCTTCATCCCTCATCCCTCCTTATGCGCGGCGCGGCATCTCTGCGCTGTGCGCCTGAAGTTTCGCCAGGTAATGCGGCACTGTGCAGAGTCGCAACCGCCGCCGCACTGGCGCCGTTGATCTCGAGTGTCTTGCGGCGGCCGGTGCGGCCTCGCACGAGTCGTATGTTGCACTTTGGAACCTTAAGTCGTTGCGCCATAAATGCAATCAGTTCCTCATTGGCGGCATTGTCGACCGGTGACGCTGCGAGACGAATCTTCAATTCAGCGCCGTGCCAACCGGCAATCTCCGTGCGCGCGGCGCGCGGCTGCACGTACAGACACATTCTAATGCTCGATGTCACTCAGTGCGCTCTTGCTTACGCTCGACGCGACTAATTTAACACGTGACATCCGCTCTGCCGCGGGCGGGCGCTCGAGCGTAAGCCGCGGACAGGTGGATCCTTCACCCGACGTGCAAGCGGGTTCCAGACCTCCTTTTGCGAGGCCCGGGCCCGAGGGCGGCGCGGACCGGCGCGTTTACTATCGGCGGATTATCCGGCTGGTTCGAATCGGCGCCCTGGCATACGATTGATAATGCGACCGGGCAACGCGCGGTTGATGGCCCATTTTAATTCGAGTGTCGTACTCCTGGGCGCGGCAGGAGCGGATGGACGATGAAACGCAGCTGCAGCGGTGCCGGCTACAGCATCGGGCCGCGCCTTCTGCCAATGCAATAGGAGTACGGGTAAATGCAGTCCCTGCCCAGTTTCATGCGGGCTGTTGTGCTCGTGGGGCACGGCGGGCTCGACATGCTCCGCTATCGCGAAGACTGGCCAAGACCGGATGCGCGTGCTGGCGAAGTCCTGATTCAAGTGCAGGCGTGCGGCCTCAATAACACCGACATTAATACACGCACGGGCTGGTACTCGAGAGCCGTCACGAGCGGCACCGCGGAGAATGCGAGCCGCGGATTCGGGGACGCCGCCGCGTCAGGCGGATCCTGGGGCGACCGAACACAGCAGTTCCCGCGGATTCAAGGCGCCGACGTGGCGGGAATGATCGTCGCTGTCGGGCACGGCGTTGAGCGTGCGCGCATCGGCGAGCGTGTCATGGTGGATCCGTGGCTGTTGGGCCTCGGTGACTGGATGGATGCCGGCCGATCGGATTATTTCGGCTCGGAGTGCGACGGTGGGTTCGCCGACTTTACGACCGTTCTCAGTGAGAACGCCATCGCGGTCAATTCCACACTTTCCGCTGCGGAACTGGCGACTTTTCCATGCGCGTATACCACGGCCGAGAACCTCATATCTCGCACCGGCCTGCGGCCCGGCGAGACGGTAGCCCTGGCGGGCGCTTCGGGCGGCGTGGGAACGGCGGCGATACAGCTGTGCCGGCTGCGCGGCGCGCGCGTCATCGCGATTGCGGCTGCATCCAAGGCGAGCGCGCTCATCGAGCTCGGCGCGCACATCGTGGTGGACCGCGCCACAGAGAATCTCGAAGGCGCGATTCGAGAGGCGGCTGGCGGTGCGGTCGACGTCGCCCTTGATGTGGTTGGCGGCCAGACATTCATGCACCTCATAAATGCGCTTCGCCAAGGCGGACGCTACAGTGCATCGGGCGCTATCTCGGGGCCGGTGGCGCAGTTCGACCTGCGTCAAATGATCTACAAGGATCTGCAGTTGACCGGCGCCACCATCGTGTCACCGGGGACCATGCAACGTATTGTGCGCCTGATCGAGCAGCGCTTACTGCAGCCCGTGCTGGCACAGACCTTTGCACTGCGCGACCTTGCCGCAGCGCAGGAAATCTTCATGGCCAAGAAGCACGTCGGCAACATCGTCGTGACGATGACCGAAGCCAAATGACAGTCGCGGTAGTGTACGAGTCGCGCGCGCCAAACAATGCCCGGCTTGACCGTCGCAGATCTCCTGGTGTCGGCTTTCCTCCGGTTTTGCATTCAAAACAAGAGCGTATTTGATGACAGGGTCAACGCGCGTTTGGGCACTGACATTATCGGTACTTCCCTTGCAGGCCTGTGTGTTTCCAGCGTCGCCGGTATCCGGCTCGAGCGACGCGGTCGAGCGCTGGCGGATCGAGGCGCAGAACGCCACCATTGTGCGCGACGATTGGGGGATTGCTCACATCCATGGGAAGAGCGATCGCGACGCCGTCTTTGGCATGATCTACGCGCAGGCTGAAGATGATTTTAATCGGGTCGAGACCAATTACATCAATGCTTTGGGCCGCTTGTCGGAGGCCGAGGGTGAGAAAGCGCTCTATCAGGATCTGCGCATGAGGCTATTCATCAGCCCGGAGGAGCTGCGGTCGCGATATGCGCAGAGTCCGCCCTGGCTTCAGGGCCTGATGGTCGCTTGGGCGGATGGTTTGAATTTTTACCTGCATACCCATCCTACGGTCACGCCGCGCGTGATCCGGCACTTTGAGCCGTGGATGGCTCTCAGCTTTAGTGAAGGAAGCATTGGGGGAGATATTGAGCGCGTGCCCCTGGGTCCGCTGCAGGCCTTTTATGGTCAGGGCAAAGGTATTCGCGCCGTAGCGGAGGTCAGCGATCGATTGAAGGAGCCAAGGGGCTCAAACGGTGTTGCGATCGCTCCGGCGAACACGCAGAGCCATCACGCTTTGCTCCTTATCAACCCGCACACCTCCTTCTTCTTTCGCTCCGAGCTGCAGGCCACGAGCGATGACGGCCTCAATGTCTATGGTGCCGTAACATGGGGCCAGTTCTTTGTTTATCAGGGCTTCAATGAGCGCGTCGGGTGGATGCACACGTCGAGCGGCGTGGACGCCGTGGATCTTTTCTCAGAGACGATCATCAAAAAAGGGGAACGATTCTATTATAAGTATGGAGAGCGGCTGCGCCCCGTTGCGACATCGCGCATCACCGTGCGCTATCGCGCCAGCGACGGCGGCATGCGCAGTACTATCTTCACCGTGTACCGGACGCACCACGGGCCGATCATCGGGGAGCGTAATGGTAAATGGGTCGCGATATGCCTGATGCAGAAGCCCGTGGAAGCGCTGAGCCAATCCTTCGAGCTCACCAAGGCGCATGACTACGCCTCTTTCATGAAAGTCATGGAGCTGCGCGCCAATTCCTCAAACAATACCATCTTTGCCGACGCCGACGGCGATATCGCCTATCTGCATCCCCAGTTCATCCCACGCCGTGACGACCGCTTCGACTACACGCAGCCGGTGGACGGCGCCGATCCTGCGACCGATTGGCAGGGGCTGCACGCGCTTGAGGAGGCTCCGCACCTGCTAAACCCAACGAATGGGTGGATCATGAATACTAACGACTGGCCTTATTCGGCCGCCGGTGCGCAGAGCCCAAAGCAGGAGGACTACCCGCGCTACATGGATACGGCAGGCGAGAACCCGCGCGGCATCCACGCCACGATGGTGTTGAAAGATAGGAAAGACTTCACGCTCGCCGCGCTCAACGAAGCGGCATTCGACTCTTACCTGCCGGCATTTGCGCGGCTGATCCCATCGCTCGTGTCAGCCTACGATGATGTTGCGGTCGTGAGTCCTGTGAAAGCGCAGCTCGCCGGTCAAATCGACGTCCTGCGGGAGTGGGACTACCGCTGGTCCGTGCACTCGGTCGCGACGTCGCTTGCCTGCTTATGGGGCGATGCGCTTTGGGACCAGGTGGAAAAGGCAGCGAAAGGCGCGAAGATATCGCCGTATGACTACCTCGCCGAGCATACGCCTGCAGAGCAGAAGCTGGCCGCTTTGGCCGCCGTTTCCGATCGACTGGAGCATGACTTCGGCACCTGGCGCGTCGAATGGGGTGAGATCAATCGCTTCCAGCGCTTAACAGGCGATATTTCCGCGACCTTTACTGATGCGGGGGCCAGCATTCCTGTGGGATTCCCGTCCGCGCGGTGGGGATCGTTAGCCTCCTTCGGCGCACGGCGTTATGACGGCACAACGAAGTACTATGGTACGAGCGGCAACAGTTTTGTCGCCGTCGTTGAATTCGGCGACAAAGTTTCCGCGCGCGCCATCTCGACGGGCGGTGAGAGCGGCGATCCAGCATCGGCGCACTTTGACGATCAAGGGGCGCGCTACGCGAATGGGGCTCTTAGGGAAGTCTACTTCTACCCGTCGCAACTCAAGGGCCACACCGAGCGAGAGTACCATCCGCACTGACGTGCGCGGTTCGTTGCCTCAGCCGCGATTCCCAAGCATGCGCGCGGGCAGAAAGAGGATCGCCTTCAAGAGCGCAAACGCGGCGCCCACTGTGAGGCCGACGAGTCGCAACGGTAGCGACAGCAGCCATACGAACGGAAACAGTATGAGCGCCAGAAGTGCAAGCGGCCAACATAGTACAAATAGGATGCACCAGGCGACAAAGAACAGCAGAGCTTTCACACTCGAACCTCCAAGTTCCTCGCGCCAAAGTGCCCGTTTACGATGACGGTTGCAAGATTGGCGTAGTGTCGGCAGCCGCTCGCGCAAGCACGTCACGCTGCTGACGCCCGATGAGCTTACAGATTCTAACATCGCCCACGGCAGTTGATGCGCTCCTTAGCGATTCGGCTTATCCTGGACCCGGATACGCGGACGGCAACAGTTGTCCTTGCATGCCGAGGGATTGCATCCGATTCGAGGCATGCAAAGTCGGAGTGCTCCAATCAAAAGGTTTCACCATTCTGACAGCAGGTCTCGGGCCTGCCTGGGATCATGGCGAAGCAGTCGGCGTAAGAAGAATAGACAAAGGAATTTAGGGAGGCGGTGATCAGCACGCTCAATCACAATCAGGCTTTCCTCATGGCGTGCAGCTTGGCTGTCGTCTTGCAGCCCCTTCAGGGATTCGCACAGCAGAATTCGGCCGCGGCGAAACCTGGCGTTCAACACACTCCGGCCGAACGGGATGGGCAACGCGATTTTGACTTCGAGCTGGGCACTTGGAAAATTCACCCCAAGCGCCTCCTGCGTCCCCTAACGGGCTCCACTGCCTGGGTCGAATTTGACGGTACTTCCGTCACCCGAAAGGTTTGGGATGGCCGCGCGGAACTGGAGGAGTTCGAAACTGATGGCTCAACAGGTCACATCGAAGGTCTGACCCTGCGTCTATACAATCCCCAAACTCATCAGTGGAGCCTGTATTGGGCCAACAGCAAGGCTGGCACGTTGGGCGGCCCGCCTAATATCGGCGAATTCAAGAATGGACGCGGCGAGTTCTTCTGCCAGGACACGTTGAATGGCAGAGCTATCCTTAATCGATATGTTTGGTCGAACATCACCCCGAATTCGGCCCATTTTGGGCAGTCATACTCAGATGATGGGGGCAAGACCTGGGAAGTCAACTGGATTACGGACCAGACACGGGTAAGCGATGAATCTGGCAAGGCGCACTGAGCTGCGCCGTATACCCGCTCGAGCTCAATGCATTAAGCCAGGAGCGGGCTAAGGTGCTAGCGCGCGGATATTCGGACGTACACGCCTGATCGCGCGCATCCCCACGTGCAGGTGGCAGATGTGCCGATACTTACTGGAGTGAGCGCTGCGCGCTCTGCTTCACCACTTCGCCGCCCTTCATCACGAAAGCCATTGACTGCAGGACGCTGACATCCGCAAGCGGATCGCCCGCTACCGCAACGAGATCGCCGAAGCGGCCGGCCGCAATTGCGCCCACATCTGCCGAGCGGCCGAGCGCCTCCGCGGCCGTGACGGTAGCCGCCTGGATCGCCTGCATAGGCGTCATGCCCCAAGTCACCATCGTAACGAACTGTTTGGCATTATCCCCGTTCGGATAAACGCCGCCGTCGGTACCGAAGATCATTTTCACACCCGCCTTGAGCGCGGCGCGAAACGTCTCGCGCTGCTTGCGGCCGATCATGCGTTCTTTCTCGAGTGACTCCTTGAACATCCCGTTCTTCTCGCCCTCGGCGAGAATGTAATCATCATCATAGATATCCATTGAAAAGTAGGTGCCGTGCTGCTTTGCGAGTGCAAAGGCTTCCTCGTCGGCGAGGCTCGCGTGTTCGATGGTATTGACGCCCGCCCGAATCGCATCCTTGATGCCGGACGTGCCGTGGGCATGCACGGCAACCCTAAGCCCCAGCATGTGGGCTTCGTCGACGATGGCTTTCATCTCCGCAAGGTCATACTGCTGTGCGCCCACGGCGTCCGTCTTGGACATCACTCCTCCTGTGCCACAGAATTTGATGACCTCGGCGCCGTACTTGCGTAGTTTGCGCACCATGGCGCGCAACTGCTCTGGGCCGTCCGCGACCGAATCCATCGGTGTCTTGATTGAAGGCGGATACGCGGTCGCGTCGCAATGGCCGCCGGTCGCGCCGATCGCGTACGTCGCCGGAACGATGCGCGGCCCCGGTATAAAGCCCTGCTCGATACCCTGTTTGAGGGCAACGTCGTCGAAGTTTCTTGACCCGACATTGCGGACCGTCGTGAAGCCCGCTTCGAGCGTACGCTTGGCATTTGCTACCCCGACGACGGTCCAGAAATTGTCAGTGAACTCCAGGTGGCGATAGCCGCTGAAGTGCGGATCGGAAGTAAGATGCACGTGCATGTCGATCAGGCCCGGAAGCAGGGTCATTCCCGGAAGGTCGATGCGGCGCGCGTCTGGTGCTACGGGCGCACCCTGCGAAGCTACGCTGCTGATGCGTCCGTCGGTGATCGTGATCTGGGGTCTGTCGACGAGGCGACCGGCGATCACGTCCACCATACGGTCCGCGGTGACGACCACCGTGTCTGCGTAAGAGGAGGCGGCAGCGAGCAGACCCAACGCAACCAGGATCGCGGTGTAGTTTTTCATTGGAGTTACCATTTGGAAGCATCGCGAGATCGTCCTCGCGAGAGCTAGCGTAATCCCGACGAACCCGCAAGCGAAATGCGTGGCTGCGCAAACTGCCCAGCAGAGCGGTCGGATTGCAGTCACCCCGAGCAACTGTAGTGCGCTTTGTCGCAATCCTCAAGGCAGTAGCTGGATCAGCCGCCTTCGGGTGGGACTACACCGCGAGCTTCATTTTGTGCAGCAACGTCCGGTAGCGTTGGTCGCCTCGATGCTGTTTTCTCCCGCGCCTTCGGGCATGCCACGGTTCCCTCTAACCTTGCGGCATGTTCGCGGATGCCCTCGGCGCTGGCAACAGAACCTCCGGTCGCTACGGTCGAATGCGCTTGCCGGGACTACTCATCCGCCCCGTAGGCTGTCTCAAACGCGTGGGCTTCGACGCCCTTTTCATTGAGAAAGCGAGTCAGCGCATCGGTGCGTCCGTGCGTGAGCAGCACCCGCTGCGCGCGGGTCGCAAGACAAGTATCAACGAGGGCCGGCCAATCCGCATGGTCCGACAGGACAAATCCACGGTCGTAGCCGCGGCGCCGACGATCGCCCCGCACTCGCATCCATCCCGAGCAGAAGCCGGTGGCATGCTCGCCAAAGCGACGTATCCACGGCGTCCCGGCGGCGCCGGGGGGTGCGATGATGAGCGCGCCGCGATAGTCGCGCGCTCGCTCAGTCGTCGCTGCAAGAGTCGGCACCATGGTGATTCCGGACTTACGGTAGAGGTCCACGAGTGAGCCGACGGCGCCGTGGACATACACCGGCTCTTGCGTGAACGCGGCTAATTCTGCGAGCACGCGCTGCGCCTTGCCGAGTGCATAACAGAAAAGAATCGAAGAGAGCCCGCGCTCCCGGTTCGCGTCCCACCACCTCATGATGTCGGCGACGACGTCAACGGTTGCCGGCCAGCGATAGACCGGCAGGGCAAAAGTAGCTTCGCTCACGAAAACATTGCACTCGAGAGGCTCGAACTTGCTGCAGGTGGGATCAAGCTGACGCTTGTAGTCGCCGGAGACGACCCACACGCGTTCAGCGTGCTCGATACGCACCTGTGCGGAGCCGAGGACATGGCCGGCCGGATGCAAAGAAACGGTGGTCGCGCCAAACGAGCGGGGCACGCCGTAGTCGAGGCTTGTAAGGCTGTGGCCGGATCCCAGACGGTGCCGCGCGAGGGACTCACCGGGCCGCGCGACGATGTAGTGGGCGCTTCCATCGCGCAGATGATCTCCATGCGCATGGGTGATGACGGCCGTCTGCACCGGCTGCCAGGGGTCGATGAAGAAATCACCGAGCGCGCAGTACAGGCCGCGACTCGTTACTGCAATGAGGGGTTCGGAATGAGGTGTCATGATCGTTGGCCTCCTGGCGACGCACATTATCCTCAACCGCGCCTGAAAGGGTGCGAAGCGGGCGTTTCACAGCGGCGGCCGCACTCGCAGCTCAGGCTCTGGCAATGGCGTGTTCGCGTAGTGAGGGGCCTTCTTACCGAAGGCGTCCGCAACCTTGTGCAGTGCATCGGTCAAAGCATCAAGCGCATGCGCCTATTCCGGCGTCAGCGGGTCGGCGTGGCAGGGCGGTGCGCGCGAGCCCTCTGCTATCTTTGCAGCTTCGCATCTTCTCGGGGCGCGCAATTGAGTCAATCCATGAGACTTTGCCCAACGGTGGATTTGTCCTGATGACGCGCCCCGGTACAGTGCACAGGGGAGCTCGGCGAGCCTCGAGAAAGTCCAAGCGTCGTACGCGTATCTTGTTGCTCTGGCCGAGCGCGGTGCTGCGACGCCGCGGCTGGCGCGCATTTGCGAGTGCGCCGCGGCTGGTACAAGTCTTGATTGGCTTGCCGATAGTCGTGACGCTGTGGCTGGTCCTAAACTGGGGCTACCAGGTCGTCCGTAAGCCATCCGAGCTCTTCTTTCCTGTCAGTGGAACGCTCTATAAGACCCCGTCTGAAACCTGGCGTCAGTACGCGCCTCTCTTTGAAAAGCACGCCACCAAAATAGTGACGCCTGAGTTTCTTGCGGCGCTTGCGCAGGTGGAGGGTTCGGGCAATCCCGTCGTGCGGACCTATTGGAGATGGTCGTGGAGCCCGTGGCCTTTTGAAGTGTACCGGCCCGCCTCGAGCGCAGTGGGCATGTATCAAATCACGGATGGGACGTTTGCCGAAGCGCGGCATTATTGCATCCGCCACCACGCTGTGGTCGAGGATGGGCCTTGGAACGATTGGCGATCATGCTGGTTCAACCGGCTCTACACGCGGGTCGTCCCTTCGCATGCCGTTGAGCTCACGGCGGCGTTTCTCGACCACAATGTGGCGAGCGTCCTCGAACGTCACGACATCAACTTCGCTACGCTGCAACAAAAGCAGGATCTGGCCGCCGTGATACACCTGTGCGGCGCGGGAGCGGGCGAGGCATACGCCGGGCGCGGGCTGCGGATACTCGACGGTCAGCGCTGCGGGGATCATGAAGTTCGTGGGTATATCGCGCGCGTCAACGCGATGAAACGCGTATTCACGATGCTCGCGGCCGGACATGAGAGAATGTGACCCGCAGACGGGGAGTTCCGAAACATGCCGCGGCAACAATGTGCTGGCGCCGTGCTGATGGTGAAGCCGGCGGCCTTTGGCTACAACCCGGAAACGGCCGCCACCAATCATATGCAGAAGCCGGGCGAGGAGGGGGAAGCGCCTGCAAACGAGCGTGCGCGCGCCGAGTTCTCAACGCTGGTGCGCGCGCTTGGAAGCGAAGGCGTCGCGGTGTGCGTCGTCGAGGATACGCCCGCGCCTGTGAAGCCCGACGCTGTGTTCCCGAACAATTGGGTGAGCTTTCACGAGGATGGCACGCTCGTCCTCTATCCGATGCAAGCGCAGAGCCGGCGGGCGGAGCGCCGGCCCGAAGTCATTGCCACGGCGCTCAAGGGTCTCGGATTCAAGGCGCGGCGAACCCTGGACCTCACGCACCATGAAAATGCAGGCCGGTTTCTCGAGGGCACCGGCAGTCTGGTCCTTGACCACGTGAACCGGGTCGCCTACGCCGCATTGTCCGCGCGTACGCATCCGGCGGTGGTCGAGGAGTGGGCCCGCGAGATGGGGTATGAAGCGCTGATGTTTGAAACCCGCGACGCGAGCGGCGCGCCGCTCTATCACACCAACGTCCTCCTATGCATCGGAGCGCGGCTCATCGTCGTGGGCACGCAGTCCATCGCACAGGGCGACCGCGCACGTGTGCTCGAGCACCTTAATGCGAGCGGGCGCGAGGTCATCGAGTTGCGGCCGTCCGAAGTCAACCGCTTTGCTGGCAATATGCTGGAGCTCGCGACGTGGGACGAGGCCCTGGGCGATTCGCATGTACTCGTGATGTCGGCGGGTGCGCGCGCGGCACTGTCTGTCGAGACCTTCGGCCGCTTGAATGCGTGCACTGACACCACTCTAGCTGTGCCCCTGCCCACGATCGAACAGCTGGGTGGGGGTGGCGTACGCTGCATGCTCGCAGAAGTTTTCGTAGCGTGATTCGCGAGGCACCGCACGATGCATGGACACTCGTTGAGCGGGTTTTCCGAGCGCTCGCGGATGGCCACTTCCATTCCGGAGAAGAGCTGGCACAGCGACTCGGCGTGAGCCGCAGCGCAGTGTGGAAGGCTGCAAACACACTGCGTGAGTTGGGCTCGACTGTGCACGCCGTGCGCAATCGCGGCTATCGTCTGGCGGGGGCCGGCGAGCCTTTGGATGCGGCGCTTATCCGCGACGCGCTGTCGCGCAGTGTGCGCGTTCGACTGCGTCGCATTGAAGTCGCCTGGACGGTGACATCAACGAACACCGTGCTGCTCGAGCGCGGCCCGCCGCCGCAGGGCGAATGCGAGGTTGCGCTGGCGGAATTCCAGAGCGCCGGCCGCGGCCGGCGAGGACGGGCGTGGTTCGCGCCTCCGGGCGGCGCGGTGTGCTTATCGATGAGCTGGACTTTTGCCCAGGTGCCGCGCGACGTGGGATCCCTCAGCCTTGCGATCGGCGTGTGCGTGCTACGCGCGCTCAGCCGACTCGGTGTTCCCGACCTGCAGCTTAAATGGCCCAACGACGTCCTCCTTGGGGATGCGAAGTTGGGCGGCATTCTCATCGAGCTTCGGGCCGAGGCTGCGGGGCCAGCGTGTGCCGTCATTGGCATCGGGCTCAACTTCGCGCTCGGCGCGGTGCTCGTCGCGCAGATTGATGCAACCGGCGTAGCCGCGGCGGATTTGAGCGCATCGGGCATATCCCGGCCGGCGCGCAATGCCATTGCTGCGCAGGTCATTGAATCGTGCATAGGCGGCCTCCTTGATTTCGAGCGAGAGGGGCTGCGGGCCTTCATGGATGAGTGGCGGCACGCAGATGCCTTGCGCGGCCGGACAGTTACGGTGTTAAACGGTGATGAGCGCACTCGCGGCCTCGCGCGTGGGGTCGATGTGACGGGAGCCTTGCTTGTGGAGGCTCCGCAGGGAGTGAGGAAGTTCGTTGCGGGCGAGGTCAGCGTGAGGCCGTTGGCGTGAGCGTCCTCTTGGTCGATATCGGTAATTCGCGCGTGAAATGGGCCCGCTTCGCAAACGTGCGACTGCACAAGCAGCGCGCGGCTGCGCATGCCGGCTGGCAGGTGGAGGATTTCGCGGAGGAACTCATGGGGCAAGCGCGCGGCATCGAGCGCGTGATCGTCGCGAGCGTCGGCGGCGCGCGCCTGGATCGGCGTTTGATTGCAGCCGCGCGCCGCGTGATTGGAGTTGCACCGCAGTTCGTGTTGACGACGCGCCGCCTGGGCGGCGTGACAACAGCGTATGCGCAGCCGTGGCGGCTCGGTGTTGATCGTTTCGTCGCCGCCATCGCGGCTCACCACATAGCCCCGCGACGTGCCGTGTGCGTCGTCGACATCGGCACGGCGATGACGATCGATCTCATCGACGCTCATGGCGGCCACGTCGGGGGGGCGATCATTCCGGGTCCGCGTCTCATGGTCGAAAGCTTGCTGCGCAGCACGAGCGGCATCCTGCATCGCTCCGGCGGAAAGGCTGCGGGCAGGAGTCTCTTTGCGCGCGATACGCGTGCGGGGATCGAGCAGGGGGCTCTTTATGCCGCCGCGGGAGCTATTGATCGCGCCGTGGCCGAGGCGCGCCGAACTCTCGGTGCATCCCCACTTGTACTCTTAACTGGCGGCGCTGCTCCCGCGGTCCATCCGTTCATTCGTAGCACACACTCGAGGGTCCCCGATCTTGTGCTTAGGGGTTTGGTGGCCCTGATCTAGAATGCGCAACGTGCGCACCGTCGTCTTTGTTCTGATCTTCGTAAACCTCGTGTTCATGGCGTGGGCGCACTGGATCGATGTGCCCTTGGAGCCGCCCGTGAATCAAGCCGACGCCCGGTTGCCGCGGTTGGTTCTGGCAAGCGAAGCGCCAGCCCGGGCACCCACGGGAGTCAAGGCTGTGATCCCTCAGACCGCTTCCCCACCCAGCGAGGCCTCCGCTGCCACTATGACGCCGGCAACTCGGCGCTGCGTTTCGGTCGGACCCTTCAACGATCTTGCGCAGGAGACACACGCCGCATCACTGCTGCAGGAGCGCGGATTCACACCGCAGCAGCGAACTGAGGACGGCGACGTACGCGACGGCTTTTGGGTTTACGTGGGCGGGATCAAGAGTTCTGCGGAGGAAACCCGCGTGCTGCGTACCTTACAGGACGCGGGCATCAGCGATGCCCATGCCATGGCATCTGCGGATGACGGCAGGCGCGTGTCGGTCGGCCTCTTCACCGAGCGGCCCCGTGCCGAGCGGCGCGCACGCGTCGTCGAGCATCTGGGATTTTCGCCTGACATCGTCGAGCGTCGCCGGTCCGGTACGCTCTATTGGGTGGACCTGGATCTGGGCACGAGCGACGCGGCGGTTCCGACCGAGGGTCTTGCACCGGCCGATCAAGGTGGGTCGCGAATCCAGGTACGAGTCTGTCCCTAGGCGCTACAATTCGTTTGCTGTGATTGACTCACATTGTAGGTCGGAGCCGGCTTAGCACAGTGGTAGTGCAACGGTTTTGTAACCGATTTCACCGGCATCACACGCTTTTGCCATGCGATTTGGCGTCGGTCTTGGCCTCGAGCATCATCGCTTTCTGCATCCAACGTCGCGCCTTCTGCTCAGCGTACTTCGCCCGCACAGGTTTCCCGGCCTCGCGGTAGTTAAGACATTTCACGGCCCATTCTTGCGCACGTTGATTCGCCTCAATGTGTGCGGCGAAGGTGCATTGGAAGTCGAAACCTGCAGATCGGCGGTTCTTCTTGGCTGCCATGTCTTTTTCCCCGAAGGTTCGAGCCTACTACAGCCCGCCGTAGTCATACAGATTGCCGGCCGCCAAAGCGATCACGAGAATGGGGCCACCTCCGCGATAGCAGGTGGCTTGCCGAAGTGCCGCACGGCCTCCAAAATGAGCACGTCGCAGCGCCCGCCTCCGCAAACTAGGCGCACATCCTGACGCAGGCGCTGACACTGGAACTGCGAAATACGCGTAAGTTATTGATTTGCCGGCTTAGCACAGTGGTAGTGCAACGGTTTTGTAAACCGTAGGTCGGGGGTTCGAATCCCTCAGCCGGCATATCTTCACTAACAAGCTTGTGCTCACCGAACCTCATACCGGCACGATGTCGCAGTAGTTGAAGCGTGGGGTGCGCCGGACCGACTTGCCGGCTTTGCAAGCAATCGCTTGTTTGAAGATAGGCCCGGCGTAGACGAACGAATGGTACTCGCCGTACTCGCCGCAAGGGTCCGCACTCTCTGGAAGATCGGCTAGCAGAGCATGATCAATTTCTCTCCCAGCGAATGATGCGTCGATTGCTTCGGTATCGACACAGGCAAGGATCGCCTTGAATCCCAGCCCAATGAAGGTCCGCACGAGTTCGTCGGTATCGCGCAACCATATAGGGTATAGACCGGTCATTCCGACCTGGGCGAGACGCTCATCTCGATACTGCTTCACGTCTTCGAGAAAGAGATCGCCGAACGCGATCCTTGTGATGCCCTGCGCTTTGAAATGGCCGAGGGTCTCCCGCATGCGCGCTTCGTAGATCTCATTGGTGCAGTCCTTCGGAATCATCATCATTCGCAGCGGAATGCCTAGAGATTCGGCTTGCTGCTCGAGGAGTTCCCGACGCACTCCGTGCATGCTGATCCGATCGAATTCCTCGGTAACCGTCGTCAGGAGCGCGGTGATTTCATATTTGCGCGACGCGAGCAGATGGTATGCCGCCATCGTGCTGTCTTTGCCTCCGCTCCATGACAGCACCACCCGCTCCTTTACCGGCTGCTTCCGGGACGGACGCTCTTTGTCCGCATGAATGGAGTCGATGGTCTGAGACGGTGTGGAGCTAATCTCGGCTCGTGTTGTCATGGGGGATGCGAGTAACGGGCATTATGTGCAATAGCGTGTCGGATAAGCACCCAGGGCGCTGGCTATGCGGGCCAGCGTACAGAGGTGACGGTGGCATTCACGTACGCTCGTGCGAGCGGTAATGCACTGAAATCGTGTACCCGTCCGAGGCCCAATGCCTGCACGGCGGCTATTGGTGCGTTTCCGCACTGGCAACCGCTTGTTTCGACTCTCTTGTAATGTCACCGGAAGCCGATCAAGCCCGAAGAATTGCTAGGAAGCAGTTCTTCCATATTAAATGGAAGGTAATGTTATGAAACGTTCAAATCTTATCGTCGCATCACTCGTGATGCTTGCCGTGGCCGGTTGCGCTGGTCCCGCTGGACCCCCAGGTGCAACGGGTAACACAGGTAACACAGGCAACAAGGGAAACATGGGCAACACCGGCGATTCCGGCGCCACGGGCAATACCGGTAGCACCGGCGACACGGGCAACACCGGTGCGACGGGTAACGCAGGTAACACGGGCAACACCGGCAATACGGGAGCCACAGGCGACACTGGCGCGACTGGAAACACCGGCGCCACGGGCGATACCGGCAACACCGGCGCGCAGGGTGATACGGGTAATGCCGGCGCGCAGGGAAAGAGCGGCAACGGCACTGTGGTGGTTGTTCCCCACTAAGCCACCCGAAGAGACCAAGGACTGATCTTAAGATAGCGCGCGTCTGGCCGGGCGGCGACGCGCTCGCGGGCGGTAAATCCGTGCAGGATCTCATCGGCTATGCCGTGAGATCCGCCGGCGAGCATTGCCGACTCTTCACCGCCACCGGGACACGAAAGCCGACTTTGGTCGAGCGGGCCCGCGCAGGGTGCCTGACGCCGCTTGAATTCCATGCAGCGGCTCGTGTTCCATAGCTGCCGCTGTGGTTGTCAATCCAGAGGAAGGGGCGTGCGGGTTCTCGTTCTTGGCGGTACAGGCTCGATCGGCGGCCCCATGGTGCGCACGCTCGTCAAACGCGGGCATGAGGTTGGCGCCATAGCGCGTTCCGACGCATCGGCAAAAAAACTCGATGTCTTCGGCGCGCTCCCCATTCCCGGAGATATTCGTAGACCGGAAGAATGGCTGGGAGCTTTACCGCCGTGCGATGCCGTCATCCATGCCGCCTGCGAGTTCGAGGGCGCCATGGAGAAGATCGAGTGCCATCTGCTCGACAGCCTTCTGCCGTATCTTGCTGCGCGCGCGCAGAATTCAAAATTCATTTACACCGGGGGTTGTTGGCTATTTGGCGCAGCCGGCGACCACGTGGCAACTGAAGCGACGCCGTTTTCTCCGTTGCCTGCCTTTGCGTGGACGCTGCAGCACATGCGGCGGATTCTGGAAACATCCGGCATCGAGCCCGTCATCATCCATCCCGCTATGGTGTACGAGCGCGACGGAGGTGTCTTCAGCAGCTTTGCTCGCGACGCCGTGGAAAGGCGGCCCATTCGCATCGTGGGCGGGGAGAACGTGCGCTGGCCACTGGTGCATAGTGATGACCTCGCCAGTCTCTATGCCTTGGCGCTTGCAAGAGGAGTCGCGCGCGAGAGCTATATTGGATCGGCGATTGACGGCTTACCCGTGGGAAACATTGCGCGAGCATTTGCCAGAAGGTACGGCGGAGTCGATCGCGGTCTTGAGGTCGTCTCCGCAGACAAGATTTCCGCCGAGCTCGGCGACTGGGCGCGAGGCTACGCGCTTGATCAGCAACTAAGCGGGGAAAAGGCACGTTCGCGTCTCGGATGGGAGCCGACGCATCTCGATCCAGAGAGCGAGATTGCGTCCATGACTAGAGCGAGTGTCGACAGCTAAACCATCGGCGCTCGCGAAACCTGTGGGATCGTGCTCCAAGCAATGAGTGCGAGCAGGGCTGCCTGCAGTGGTAGGCGCAGAACGAGCGCCCAGTACGGCACGGCAAACAACTCGGACCTCTGTAGCATGTAGATGTGAGCCGGCGTCACGGCGATGGTGAGGGCGAAAAGGCCCACACCGGCAGCTCGCCGCGTCGGTTGGTAGAGGAGGCCGGCTGCGCCCAACAGCTCGAATACGCCGCTGACCCACACTGCAGCGCGCGGCCACGGGATGTAGGGCGGCACGATACTCAATTCCAAGTGCGTCGCTGCGAAGTGTGCAATGCCGCCAATCAGAAACCACAGAAATACGATTCCCACGCCGATGCGTTTCGCTTGGCCGCTGCCCCGATAATGTGCACTGAAAATCTCATCCTCCTCAGGATGGGTTATTGCGATGATCGCGCGGGGCAGGCGCAGAGCAGTGCAGAGGCTGCCGCCAAGTAGAAGTTGGGTGCTCCGACGCCTCGACTCGGCCGGAGAATCCAGCCGCATGGAAGCGGCAAGCACGGGCGACGATTTCGGCTTGCGCTGCAAAATGTCGGCTCGGGTTGCCCATGACGTAAGACCTGGTCACTGGCCATAATGATCGGGAGCGGTGGACGCGCTTTCGCTACTATGGCGATTCTACATAGAGCAAAGAACGGCGCAGATGGCGGGCGTAATAGGATTTTATGACTGTTAGCGACAGCATTCGTCATGCCAGTGCGTCGATCGGCCCCGATTGCGATGACTATTAATACCACCACCGCCGGCGGTGTTGTGACCATCGAGATCGCGCGGCCGCAGAAGAAGAATGCGCTTACCCTTGCGATGTACGACGCGATGACTGACGTCATCACGGCTGCGACGGCTGACGACGCGGTGCGCGCGCTCCTGATCGTCGGCCAGCCCGGCATTTTCACATCCGGCAATGACTTGGAGGATTTCATGCAGCGGCCACCGACTGGCGAGGAGTCGCCGGTGTTCCGCTTCATGCACTCGCTCGCTGCCTGCGACAAACCGGTGGTGGCGGCCGTCACCGGTGCGGCGGTCGGCATCGGCACGACAATGCTGCTGCATTGCGATCTGGTCTACGTGAGCGAGGACGCGCGGCTTGCAATGCCGTTCGTCTGCCTGGGGCTCGTGCCGGAGTTCGCCTCGAGCCTGCTCCTGCCGCATCTGATGGGCCATGCAAAGGCAGCTGAAAAGCTGCTGCTGGGCGATCCGTTGACTGCTGCGGAAGCCGCAGACTTCGGTATCGCGAGCGCCGTATTGCCGGCAGGCGACGTGCTGGCGCATGCGCGCCGGATGGCCGAGCGCTTCAATTC
>Ga0182024_10005458_pt1 | contig 28529 bp, 35 predicted proteins | sample P32metaG_FD_120480 | JGI IMG/M metagenome (GOLD analysis project Ga0182024, IMG submission 120480) | Permafrost microbial communities from Stordalen Mire, Sweden - P3-2 metaG (Illumina Assembly) | ecosystem: Environmental > Terrestrial > Soil > Wetlands > Permafrost | place: Sweden: Stordalen...
GACACGATTAAATCAGTTTCGCGAAGATACCCCCGGGAGAGTCCCGCGGGTTCCCGCGCTGTGCCCGGCATTCATTGCGATGTACCATGGGGCGCTTACGTGTACGCGACCAGCGCTTGCCGCGCGACTCACTTTGCCGCTGGCATGCGCGTTGTGCGCCGACTGGATCGCCAGCGACACGCCCTTGAGAAGTCCGGCTACAATAATCAATCGCATATCTTCAAACCACGCCGAGTAGCCAGAGTAGAAGAAGGACCACAACAATGCCTCCCAAAGAAATGGGAAGATACATATCAACTCCTCAGGCCTTGCTTGTCGGAATTTATGGTTTGGTCTAGCGGAACGCGGTCAAAGGCGAGAGGAAGAACCGCCGTTTGGCTGGATCAATTCGGGCTCGATTCTTATGTCGATCCCGACTCGTTCGAACTTACATTGGGTCAGACGCAAAAGCCATCGCCAAGGCGTTCTATCTGGTTATCTGAATAACAAAAGATCGACGACCCGAAGCATCTATCTGACGCCTAACCCTGTTATTGTGAATAGTGTCGATAGGAAGATGGCAATCGAAGGTGAATGATGGTCAGTATCAACACAGTCTAGTTCTCCCTATAAGGCTTTCAGTGAAGGACGATGGTATATGAATTCGGAAATCGTACAATTCGATCTTGAGGATCCATCCAATCGGCGCGTGGCGTCGGAGATAGTCGACCTTTTGCTATTTTACAAAACCGGAGTGGGCAGGCCGCAGGACATTGTCACGAAAATGCGATTCGTCATCGAGACCTACTGCACACTAACATATCCTGGTTTCTTCGATTCAGATGACACGCTATCGAGCATAGTTGAAAACATTCGGAATACGGGCGAGCAGCACCCGGCCTGCGCACTTCTTGATGAGCTCGACGACATCTACAATTATTCCTGGGATCATTGCCGCGACGATGCTCCTAACCGTGACCTCTTGGAGTCGCTCGATGTTAAAGAGCTGACTGGCTACGTTCGGCGCACCTTGAAAATCGTCAAGGCGATACCAAGCTCGATGAGTAACCTGCAGTCTGAAGCACTGGCAGGCCGTCAGTAAGTTATTTGCGCTGAAACAACATTCTCCACGAGAACAATGGAGGAAGAGATGAAGAACAAAATGAGTAGTGCCGCGGTCTTTATAGGCCTCGCGTTTTTGTTAGGCACCGTGGCCATCGGATGCGAAAAGGGCGATTCCGGAGCTCCGGGTGCTCCAGGAGCGCAGGGAGCCGCGGCAGCTCCCGCTGCGGCGCCTCAGGGCTCCGAGAAGACTTCGGAGTCATCGACCACTACTAACAGCAATCTGGGCGGCAGTACGACCAACACCGACAAAACGACCACGAAATCCAGCAACTGATCGCGTCGCAATGAAATAGATCGAGGGCGACCCGCCATCGGACCGCCCTCGAATCGCCTTCAACGCAATTCAATGCATGACGCTGCCCGATGAGGGACTTTATGGAATCTTGATCTCAGTGAGAACCTTTTTGACGTTGCCGCGTCTAATGAGTTGCAGTGCAATGATCTGCAACGAGAGGAGGTTACGTGAAGAATATGAAGATTTGTCTTAACGTCCTTTGGGCAGCAGCGGGCGCGACTTTAAGTCTGCTGGCTAAGTCCGATGCCGCTATCCTCCGAAAGCATAACCCTCGGAACTGGAATTTTGAGTTAAAGAAATGGCGAAAAAGATTATGTTGATTCGCCATGCCGAAAAGCATGACGACGCCGGCGTCATTGCGGGAGTAACAGTCGAAGGACGGCCTGATTCTGAGGATCTTATCGTTCGCGGATGGCAGCGCGCCGGAGCACTAATCGGATTATTCCTACCGCCCGATGGCGTGTTCGTCGATCGAAATCTCGCCACTCCAGACGCTATTTTCGCATCCGGAATAGGGCCGCACAGCAAGAGTCAACGGCCTCAAGACACCGTCGCTCCCTTAGCCGCCAAATTAGGGCTGCAATTAAATACGAATCACCTTAAAGGCGAGGAGGCCAAGCTGGCGGCTGATGTCCTCGGCAGCGATGGAGCGGTGTTGATAGCCTGGGAACATGAGGGAATCCCCGTTATCGGCAATTCAATCATCGGCAACAATACTTCATGCCCGCAGTCATGGTCGGAGAATCGGTTTGACCTTGTCTGGGTATTTGACCAAGACGTTGGCTCAGGCGAATGGAGTTTTCATCAAGTACCTCAGCGTCTGCTTGCGGGAGATAGCAGCGAGCCGATTTAGCGTCGTCGAACTTAATGGTACTTGTACCCGTTCCAATAGGCGCGGAATCCGCCACCGTACGAGCGAATCACTGTCCCCGGGATCGGAAGAGTCCCGTAAGTCGGTGGCCTGCTTCACCGCTACGAACCTCTCGCCCCGTGATTCGTACCAGCTCCCGTTCACTTAGAGTTCTCCAGAGTACTCAAACTGCAAACGGCACCGAAAATTTCCTTGCCGTGAAGATCAAGACAAGCTTACTCTAGAACCGAACCCCTCGTCTGGAGCACTCCTCGACTAGTAGAACCAGCAGCTACTAGGAAGGATTTCGCCGGGGGAGCGGCAGCCCTTCTCGATGCGAATTAGTGTCGCGTCGGGGGGCTGCCGCGGTTATGACATGATCGCTCTTTGACCACTGCCACCGCCTTTTGATAAAGACGACCTAAGGGCGGATCGATCGTCAGGATTTCGAGCCCAAGGGCAAACTGAACATACTATGAGCGATCTTTATAAACATCCTGAACAATATGATCGAGAGCATCTGGGTGATGAGGAGGATATAGAGTTCTATGTTTCGCTAAGTCGAAAGCTTCGTCCCCGAAAGGTCTTGGAACTCGGCTGCGGGACGGGAAGAATCACATTACCATTGGCTCGAATAGGCTTTGACGTGGTCGGCCTGGACAGTCAGCCTGAAATGCTACACAAAGCTGAAGAGCATCGGCTCCGAAGCTCGTCTGAAGTCCGCCAACGACTCGTTTTCATCCAAGGCGACATGCGAACCTGGGCCGCACCCTCTGACTTCGATCTTATCCTTATCCCCTCCTCATCGATAAGCCATGTGCTCAGCTTGGAACACCAGCTCGCCGTATGGAAAACCTGCTACGACAATCTCCGCCCGGGAGGGAGGTTCCTGGTCGAAATCAATATGCCGAACATGGCCTCCTTTGCTGATTCCTTCAGCGTCCCGTTGCGTACACCGGTCGAAATAGACATCGACAATGTTAGTGAAAGCGATGGTACACGGCTGGTTCGGCGAAAAACCACGCGCTACCTCAGCCACGAACAACTCGCTCAGATTCGGTTTATGTATGAGAAGTATCAAGATGGACGCGGAGTGGAAACCTATATCGACGACTTTACTAGCCATGTCTTCTTTCCTCGTGAACTAAGTCTTCTCTTCCTCCATACCGGCTACGAAATCGAGCAAACGTTCGGCGACTACCGCGGAAGACCTCTTAAGTCGGACTCTCCTCTGATCATCATGATCGGCAGGCGAAAAGACTAAGTGAGACGGAAGGCGCTTGACCGGTTCCACAGACGACGATCCAGCGGAAGGGTTCCGTCATATCGAGGGTTCCCTGCTTTATTTGGCCGGTCCAGCGGAGACGCCGGTTGCCGCCAATTCGAATGAGCTACCGCCTGACGCGTCGGGATGGCCGGGGCGATCCCGGCGATTTACGCTGCCAATCCGCGATGGACGGCCACTGGTCCAGGAACTGTCTTTAGATAAACAAGGATTTGTTCTGGTTCGTAACAATACCGCTGTATCGAATTTCTACGACGAGCCGGAGGTCCGCGCGGTCTACTATCCGGAGGTCGAGCGGCTGGTCAAGCAGGCCACCGGCGCAACGAAGGTCCTGGTGTTCGCGCACGACGTGCGCAGCGCCCTGAAGGCGAGGGAGGGTGAGAAGGGAGTGCGCGAGCCTGTAACAGCGGTGCACAATGACTACACGATAAAATCCGGTCCGCAGCATGTGCGCGAATTACTTGAGCCTTATGAGGCCGAGGAGCGTCTCAAGAATCGGTTTGCGGAGATCAATGTCTGGCGGCCGATCAGGGGTCCAGTGCAAAGCACGCCGCTGGCGGTGTGCGACTCACGAAGCATCGCGCAAAAGGATCTCGTGCCAACTGACTTGAAGCATGAGGTCTACATGGTTACCTTCAACCCGAAGCACCGCTGGTTTTACTTTCCGGACATGGAAACCAACGAGGCGCTGCTCATCAAGGGTTTCGATTCGATGGAGGACGGTCGGGCGCGATTCACCGCCCACGCCGCGTTTGAGGATCCGACGGCCCCGTCCTTTGCCCCAGCTCGAGAGAGCATCGAGGCCCGCGCCCTTGTCTTTTATGGGCCAGAAACATTTCGCAGGTCGACTTCCAGGTCGGGTTTGGCTTGAACAGCAGCTCGCCCGATAACTTCTTCAGGTAGGATACTCAACTCGCCTTTGACCGATTGTCACACGGATATGCAATTGGACCTACGTGCAGATTCCACCCTTGATCCGCCGCATAGTCAATCAAGCACTTGCAACAAGCGCAGCGGGGTGCTCGGCGGAACGCGCAATCGAAGTCATCAGGGCGATCTATATTGCTTTCATCCGAATCGGGACTAGATACTATTGAGTCGGAGCCGATATAGGATCGAATCCGAATTTGCTCCAGCCCTACACTGGCCGTTCCGCTCGCCTTAGACCACGTTCCGCTAGACCAACGCAAATCGTAAGACAGCAAGGCTTGGACGAGGCCCCATGAGAAAACTCTATCGCTATCCTTTGCCTACCCGGGCTGTCGCCAACGGCGCAAGCCGAATGGGCGTGCTCGCGGGTTTAGTTGCTGGCGTCACATATTCGACCTATGCGGGCTTCGTCGCGAATGCTCTGACACCCGTGAGCGGCCACCTGATTGAAATGAATTCTTTTCGCCGCGCGGTATCCGGCCAATATCAGGAAGTCATTAGCTTGAACGGCGTAGTGTTCACCGTGCTGGGATCGCTGATCGTATTCGCGCTGGTCTGGTGGATGATGCGAGTGACGCTCGAGCATTGGCGGAGTGGAGACTGGGCCGATCCGTTCTTGTCCAATACCGCCTTGTCCGAGGCGCTCCCCGGCAAACCGCTCGAACTCGCACCATCAGTTTCCCGCTATGAGTAGGTAATGCAGTAGGTAATGGAGTAACGCAATAACAGGCGTGGAATCGCATTTCGTTTGAGGAGAACAATTTAATGAATGCTAAAGTCGAAAAGATCAAGGGACGTGCAGAAGAAGCAGCCGGCATACTTACTAACGATCGGCGGCTCAAGAACCGAGGAAAGATCGATCAGGCGGCGGGGAAGACCAGGGAAGCCATCGGGAATGTGATCGACAGGGCCACCGGCGCAGCAAAAGACATGAGCAAGAAGTAGCTATCGAAGTGCTAATTTCTGGGTGAGAGTCGCCCAATCGGAAGTGATACGGAAATGGGAAAAGGCGAGCAGCAGCTCGAGGAAACACCTCGGACAAGCGAGTTCCGGCAATCAGCAGGAAGTAGCGATCTCGCGCCGAATCCAGAGGCGATTTCAGCGGCCAAGTCCGCCAAGCTGCGCTACGTAAGCGACCACCAGGCCGGTATTACACGAGTCAGGTTACATGGCCATTTTCGCTATCGGGATACCGACGGCAAAGAAATAAAAGATCTCAAAGTGCTTGCGCGAATCAAGGCGCTCGCCGTTCCACCCGCTTGGACGAACGAGTGGATATGCGCATCGACTGAAGGCCACATACAGGCGACTGGCCGGGACGCTCGCAAGCGGAAGCAGTATCGATATCATGCTCGATGGCGTGCTGTGCGCGACGAGAACAAGTTTGAGCACTTGCTCGAATTTGCGCGCGCACTGCCGGCAGTTCGGCGCCATATCAAGAAAGACCTCGCGCGGCCGGGTTTGTCACGGGAGAAGGTTTTGGCGGCCGTAGTGCGATTGATGGAGACAACGCTCGCCCGAGTCGGAAATACTGAATATGCGCGAGAAAACCAAAGTTTTGGGCTTACAACTTTGCAAAATCGTCATATCACGATTAGACGGGACAGGATCGAACTCGATTTTCGCGCGAAAAGCCACGTGCAATATCATCGCGTCGTCAGCGATCGCAAACTGGCGCGCATCCTTAAGAACTGCCGCGACCTTCCGGGTTCGGAATTGTTTCAGTATGTCGATGAAGACGGCGTGCGCCACAGCATCGATTCGAGCGATGTGAATGAATATTTGCGGCAGATCTCAGGACGGGAAATTACTGCCAAGGACTTCCGCATTTGGGCAGCGACCAATCTCGCCATACTCGCGTTCTGCGCTTTGAAAGAAGAAAAGCCTTCAAAGAAAAGCGAATTGTTAGTTATCGAAGCAGTCGCGAAGCAATTGAACAATACAGCAGCCGTCTGCCGCAAATGTTACATTCATCCGGCGGTGATCAGCGGCTATCACTATGGCTCGCTCCGGGACAGCAGTGCCAGTGTTAGTCACCGAGTCTCTGGAATTTGGATGGCTGAGGGGAGAGTGCGGCGTCTTCTTACACACTCTCCTGACGCAGGACTGGCAAAGACGCTCAGGCGCTCGATACGCCAGGATCAGCGCGCTTCTTCGTTATAGTCTTTAGCGAGGCGGCGCGCCTCGGCATGTACTTACTTCGAGATGGCCCGTTTGGACTTGTCCTCAAAGGCTCGCAGAGCGCGCGATCACTAAACCAAAGACGGTCGGCTTAGGGACTCCCCGCAAGCCTATGGCACTGTCCCTACTAAAAACTCCGAATGCGTCGAAAAGTCTGGAGTTTTTCGATTCACCGACGCAATATCGCCGACATTTTTCGACCGAAAACCGCGCGCCGAGGATATTTCGACCGAGATGATTGGATTTCGACCGACTGGGTAGTATAATGAATTTCGACACATCACGGAATAATCAATCGGTTTTCGACCAACCTAAAGAGTTTTCGACAGATGCACATTAAAACCGACAAAGTCACAACCTTTCAGGAAAACATTGTGCCGACCGGTACGAAGCTTGCCGGGTTGGCCGCCCTTGCACACGCACTTTCGGTCCATGCCCCCGTCAGGCGGCCATCCTGTGTTTCCGGGAAGCATATCCGCGGCAGTTACCGGAAAGAAGATCCCTGGACCGTATTCGACAGGAGATATTGGCCAGGGGACACGTTCGCCGACCACCTGACCTTTGCTCTCCGGCACGAAGACTTTGACCCACTGATATTGAAGCGTGTCTTCGAAGCGGTCAGCCCAAACACAATGGAGGCCTTCGTCCGCGCCGCACAATCAGGCACCACCACGCGGCGCGCCTGGTTTCTGTACGAAACCCTCACGGACCGAACACTGAAGGTGCCCGATGCGCCAGAGGTTGCCGCGATCGACCTTCTCGACCCGAAGACCTATTTCGCGGGAAAGCCGCGCCTGTCCAAGCGACACCGGGTCCGCGACAATCTGCTCGGGACTGGACGCTTCTGCCCGGTGATCCGCCGGACAAAGGCCTTGGAGGCCTTTGTCGCCCATGACATCGCTAAAGAAGCAACTCAAACTATCGGCCGCACCGGCGCGCATCTCGTCGCGCGCGCGGCCAGCTTCATGCTTCTGGCCGATAGCCGTGCGAGCTTCGAAATCGAGGGCGTGCGGCCGCCGCGCAACCGGCTGGAGCGGTGGGGCCGCGCTGTTCTTCAGGCCGGCAAAAACAAGCTGACTTTTGAAGAGATCATCCGCCTTCAGGCCATTCTGATAGAAGATACCCGGTTTGTGCGCGCCGGCGTCCGCCCCGATGGTGTGTTCCTGGGCGAGCGGGATCAGCAAGGTGGCCCATTACCTGAATTCATCGGAGCCCGGCCCGAAGACCTCAACGATTTAATTGCAAGTATGCTGCAAGCAAACGACCGTATGCGCGATGCTGGTCTGGATCCAGTGCTGCAGGCGGCGGCCACCGCCTTCGGATTTGTTTACATTCACCCGTTCGAGGACGGCAATGGACGACTTCACCGCTGCCTCATCCATCATGTTCTTGCCGAGCGGAAGTTCACCCCGCCGGGAATGATTTTTCCGGTCTCATCCGTTATGCTCGATCGGATCGACGATTACCGTACAACCCTACAAACCCATTCGAGCCCGCTCATGGCCTTGATTGACTGGCGTCCAACTCCAGACCGCAACGTCGAGGTCTTGAACGATACCGCCGATCTGTACCGCTACTTCGACTGTACGGGAGCCGCAGAGTTTCTCTATGCCTGCGTTTTGCGGACAGTTCAGCAAGATTTGCCCAGGGAGATTGACTATCTGCGCCGTCACGACGAAGCGCTCAGCCGCGTTATGGAAGCCGTCGAGATGCCGGACCGGCTTGCGGAAAATCTCATTATGTTTATACGGCAGAACAATGGGACACTGCCGAAGAAACGGCGTGCCAACGAATACAAGAAACTCAGCGACGGAGAGCTCGGTACGCTTGAAAGTATCGTTCGCGAAGCATTTGAAGGTTTCGAGGAACGCTCGCGGGACTGAGCGGAGTCGGCTTCCAATAGTTTGGACTTGGCTTTTGCGGGCTTCCGGTATGTTCTTGCAGCTGCCGCAGACCGCAGGCCTTCGGCGGTTCAACAAGCGGGAAGATAACTTGAAATAGTGATGATCGAATAACTCTTGTTTGGCCGGGACTGGACAAAAGTCGTTCGCTGGTAGGACAAGCCAACCCAAATAGAGATCGAGAGGATTTATGTGCCGGCGTGGATGACGGCGACTGTTATAAATTGAGGGCGGGGAGGGGTGGCGGCGAAGTTGGGCCTCGCCGAGACATAGTCGCTAATTCAGATTGAAAATCGAAAAGACCATCGGCAACACCTTGGCAACAGATATGAGTCAAATAGAACTATCGGTCACCTTCAGCGACTCTGACGGCGCGAAACGCGTCGAGAGCCAGGAAGTGCAGACATCGAACGCGCCCAATCTCCCAGCCGAGCAAAGGATTGCCCGCATTCTTTTCGCCGAGCTCAAAGTCATGGCCGGACCGCAAGATGTACCAAAACACAATGCCATTGCTCAGCGATGGATGGACTTTCCGCGTCAGCCAGCAAGTTTTACCAGGTACTTTGATATCCAGAATTCACAGGCTGTGTGGTTCGAATTGACGAATCTCGTCATGGGCGTGGAAGGCCATCTTGCTTTGGCAGAGGCTTACAAGGCACTGGAACCCTCCCAAGAGCCGCCGTTTGATGACGACGTTGCGCTCAATGAGCTCTTCTACATCCATGGCCGGAAAATCTCGCTGCTCAACCAGGCCGTTCATGACCTCATCAAAGTGCAGGACCTCGTTAACCGATTGTTGCACGAGAGCTTGGGCGGCGACCTTGTGGATGCCATCAAACCTGATTGGGAAGAAACGCAGCTCACGCGCAAAAACGTGAAGAAAGGCCTCACATCGAAGCTATCTACCGGCCTGCTGTCGCAGGCTGACTTTGATGAGATCGACGATGCTTTGAAAATTCCGAAACTCACGCCCAAGGGCGATATCGCTCTTGCGTACAGAAACAGGCTGGCGCATCACATCAGGCCGTCCGTCGACTACTCCACATTTTTTTCCGCCATTCAGTCACGCGCCGCCACAGAGGTCAAAGACGCACAGGGGAAACGCATCGGAAGACAGATTGCAATCAAGGCCAACGCGCCCATTGAGTACCGCTTCCAAGATTTACACGCTGCCTTTTCTGAATATCTCGACGCCATTGTCGCCATGCTGGACAAGCTCAGTAAGGTCGATATTCTACGCCGCTGAAGCGGCCGACTGGCATGCAGGTCGATACGTGTTGATGACCAAATTGAGATTGAGCGACAGAAGGTTTCTGGAAGATGTCTTCGAGATGGGCAGCGGCTATGTGCTGAACTTCACGGACCGCACATTTGCCGAATTTTTCGAGAATGAACTGTCCGTTAACATCGACGACCCAAAATATCATCTCAAAGGTTCTTCAAAAGGCAAAAGATTGCGGACCTTCCTGGAAGTCGAGAGCGAAGCTGTCGTCGCCAAAGCGTTGCGAGCGTTGTGGGAGTATAGGGACTCCCTTCCCGGATCTACCGACGAGCAGAAGGAAACCGCACGACAGCAAAAGGACCGCTTTTTCGGAATTATTCATTCAATCGAAGGCGCTATGTCCACAGCCCGCACGGACGCCATCGAGAAGTTCGCGGAAAATCAGACGCTCGAAGAACTGATTTCCGCTATAGAACGGGACATCCAGGCGAACAAGCCCGAAGCCGCACTGGACCGGCTGCATACCTACTGCATGAAAAAGTTTGCTTTCGTGCTCGCCCAGAAAGGGATCGCGTTTGATAAAGACGCTCCCTTGCAGAACCGGGCCGGGAAATACATTAAGACCCTGGAAAGCGAGGGCAGAGTTCGCGACATTTCTCTCAAGATACTGAAGAGCTCGATCAGCATTTTCGACAGTTTCAACAGTATTAGAAACAACGACTCCTTTGCCCATGACAATGAGATCGTGGACAAGGTCGAAGCCCGGTTCATCTTCGACGCCATCACGAACATATTGAGGTTTATGAAGGGCTTCGAGACGAACAGGTTCGGGCAGTAAGAACAGATATCGAGAAACCTCTGCGGTGACCCCGAGTATCTCTCTTGCGCGGGCCGTAAAGTCAATCCCTGAGGATCTTCGAAAGCGACTCTCCGCCGGCACGCTTGCGCAAAGTGTCCAAACGCGTGTCGCTACGAACACCCGGTGCAAAATCTGGCCCATAGGTTCTCCGCAAGGTCTTGACGAGCGTGTCCCCTCGCTTTTGCCTGATTTCACCGTCGCCATCACGGCACCGTTGATCCAATCCAGTCTGACAGTCTTTTCCTTTTCTCGGCATGTTTAATCTCCCTCTTAATGCATCACCATATCGTGTTGTGCAGCCGCCAGCCGGGGCTTAATGAGTTTCTTGAGCGCGTCCTTCCATCCCGCGCGATGTACAATCCGCTCAAAGCCAGACCCCGGACGGTTCTTGAGCAGCTCGATGCGGCTGAGCTTGCTCAGCTCTTCCCAGTTATCGAACATCACGTAGATCGCATTTCCGTATTCGAGGTTTTCGAACACCACAAGATTGTCAGCGAACTGTGCACCGAAGTAGCGCTGAAACCCACTTGTTCCGCTGATGTAGGCGACCGGTCCGAACTCTTCGAGGACCCTGTACCGATCGAGTAGTTTTTCCCTCAACTCTTTGGTGGGCTCCCGGAATCTCGCCAAAATATGCGTCAGCATTTCGCTACGCTCGCCCGGAGGCAGAATCTCCCAATAGACCGAAATGGATTTCAGATAGGCATTCGCGTCCGCATCGGCCGCGAAAACATCTACCGCGCCGGTATTCTCCTGCAGCAGGTTCAGGTTCGAGAACAGGGCCCCTTCGAAATCAGCGGCCACTTTGTTCAGAACCTCTTCCACGCGGAACCTGAACACGAAGACAGGACTCTCTCCCGGCTCGGTTGTCAGCAGCTCGATCGAAATCTCCAGTTCCTTGGGCGGAATGAAATCGCGCTGATAAACGTCACGATCCCAGGAAGTTTCGTGGCTCCCGTTGCTCCAGTCGCCCCAGTTGGGCGTCTCTGCGCTAAAGGTCCTTGTGACCATCGGAAGATCCCTGCGTACAATCTCCTGACCCTCGACGTTCCGCAGTGAGTATGTTCCGAAGGTGGGTTCCGGCACGATGCGGTTGGGAAACGCTGGGCGGTCGCCGTGGATCGACATTCCGATATGCCTGTACGTGCCAGATCCAAGCTCGGAGGCCGACACCTTCTTTACACACGACACCATAACCTCATTGCCGGGGATCTTCGAAACGTGTCTGAGGATTGCGTCCGGCACACGTCGAAAGCTTTTTTGCCAGTTAGGTCTGCTCATCTTCTTAAACCTCACAAATTGTTATTCTAGCGGGCGTCATGCCCGCTATGGAGCCGCTCTGGACTGCTCCTACTATATTAATGCTCGTTTTCGACACGCCGTTGACACAGTGGTAAAAAAAATTTCGTCGGCCTTGTCGATTGCCGCCTGTCAACGAGCACTTAGTTATAGGGACCCGAGCAGGGTAAACTGTTCGGGAAAGCCCCCATGACAACACAACATCCGCGCCGCGTACCCGACGAAGTGGCAGCGACGCCGGCGGAGATCGCGGCTGCGATCGAGGCGCTCACGCCCGCCGACCGCGTCAGGTTGAAACGCTTCGCCGATTCTTGCATCCGGAAGTTGGGTCCGAAGGCCAATAGCATGACAGGGGACGACCTCATCCAGACAGCCTTGACCGATCTCCTGGGGGACGTTCGGCGCTGGAACAAAAGCAAGGTTGGATTTATGAGTCTGCTGACTGGAGCCATAAGAAGCATATCGAGCAACTGGGCACGCTCATACGACGAAGCAGGCACACCCGTGGTGGAAGCTGATCTCCGGCGGGAGAATGACGAAGGCGAAATTTACAGTCCGCTGGACAAAGCAACGGAACCAAGACCAAACCCTGAACAACGGCTGAGTGCCAAGCAAACGCTGGAGCTGATCGATCGTTTATTTAAAGATGATGAAAAGGCGCAGATGGTGCTGACAGCCTGGCAGGAAGGCTACGAACCCGCAGGCGTGCGTGAGCTTTGGGATCTCTCTCAGAATGAGTACAACACGATTGTGCGCAGAATCCGCAGACGTTTGGATACTTCCGCTTTGACTGCCGACCGTGACAGAGGAGGAAGTAATGGCCAATAACAGAACCGATAAGGAAAAGTTGGACGCTCTCATCGATGCGCTCGGCGATTCCGTCCTTGAGGCAAGCGATGAGGATCTCCTGGAAGAGCTTCGAATGAACGGGGTTGATCCGGATGCCGAAGCCGCGCGCCTGAAAACCATGATGCTGGATACGGTGAAAGCTTTCCGGCGGCGCGCCTTAGAAGTCGCGCGTGCGGCCTACAGCCGGCAAATTGAGAAGATGGAAAAGAAACCGTATTCGCTTCCAAAGACGCCCGAGGAGCGGAGACGACTATTCTCATTTTTTACGCAGCAGCAGCAGTTTGCAGAGTTCGTGACGGCCCAGTACCGGGACTTAGAAAACCTCACCGACAACGACATCGAAACCTATCTTGAGGATCTTGCCGAGCTGGGCATTTTAGAAAAGCTGCACCCGTGACAAAACCAATGGCGAGTAATGATTATTTCCGGTCTCCGGCACAGCTTCTCGAGCAACTGGGCATTGCCAGCCCGGATGAAATCGATATCGAGGCGATAGCCTTCCATTGCGGCGCCACGATCCGTTACCGTCCGCTGACCGGATGCGCCGCCCGCATCGTCGGAAACCGGGACAGCGCAATAATCACTGTCGATTCAACTGCGCGCCGCCCAAGGCAACGATTTTCCGCGGCGCACGAGCTGGGTCACTGGATGCACGACAGAGGCAACGCCTCGTTTAGCTGCCAGGAAGCGCAGTTCGCAAAGGAGTGGTCAAGCAACAACCCTGAGACGCGGGCAAACCGCTACGCGAGCAACCTTCTCCTCCCTGTCTCGCTCTTTTTGCCAAAGGCAACCGTCTTCAAGTCGATGGACTTCCATGTGGTCAAAAGTTTAGCTGAGACGTTCAACACCAGCCTGACGTCCACGGCGATCCGACTTGTCGAATGCGGGCCTCTACCAACAATGCTTGTCTACTACAGCCGCCAGGGACGCGAGTGGTTTGTTCGTGCTTCCGCCGTTGCCGAAAGACTCTGGCCGCCGCAAACGCCGCGGTCCGGCATGAAGGCCTTCGATTTACTTAAGGGCGGAATCGATGATCTGCAAGGCGAAGTTCCAGCCGAAGCATGGTTCGATCACCCAACGGCAGAAGGTCACTACATTGACGAGCATTCCATCCGGGCGAGCTACGGCGATGTGTTGTCTTTTCTTTGGTGGAAGGACGAACAGATGCTGATCGATGTTGAAGAATATGAAGAAAAACAGGCCGGTCGCCGGTCAGACCGCCGCGAGGAAGAATGAGGCGATGAAAGCCTTTAGAACGACAGAGCTGAAGATGCCCGATATCGTTTTTTTTCAACGATTTGGCAGCGCAGCGGGCACAGCTCGTATCATAATCACCTAGGGATGGGGGAGATGATGAAGAATCATCTCTCCCCCTTTCCCAAAATTTCAAGTGATTAACAACCAGCGGAGGGCAGCGAAGTAAAAAGGCAAAGCGAACCATCGCGCGTGGTGCTAACGACCGGGACGCGCGGCGGCAGACCCTCATCATCATTGTAAACATCTAGGGATGGGGAAGATGATGATTAGCCGTCGGGATTTGCGCGCGACCCACTACTTCGCTCCAAGAACCCGGCTCCAGTACTCGACTTGGAAAACGTGATTGCCTGCCTTAATCAAAAGTTCGTACCAAAGGCGCAGTTCGTCTATCATGAAATCTAGTCGCTTGCGATTATCTTCTTCAACTGTTCCTGACGCGGATAACAACTCTGCTAGATCGTCGGATCGGGCGGAAAATCCGTACGTTTGCTCGTGGTCATATTGTTCTTGAATCTTCGACACACTCTCGCGCGTGAGTAGTGCTACGCGGGTAGCAACCTTATGGACGATTTTGTTGCGGCGATCGATATTGAGCCACAATTGTTCCGCGAGTTCAGGTAGTACCATTAGGGAATCGGTAAGCCGACCATCGATAAATCCCCGATCGCTGAGCAGCTTCTTCGCTTCCTTGTAAGGAGTAACGTAAAGGCGGTTTTTCTTTCTATAAATGTTTGCAGATGGACCCTTGCAGGCGACAATCAGCAAGTCCCGCAAACGATCAGAAGCTATCGCGAGCTTTATGAATGCATCGATGTAGTGGAGTTCAAAAAAAGGACTCTCGTTGAAGGGATCGTGGCTCACGGACCGCCGCCAGAGCAGAGCGAGCCCTATCGATAGGCGAGATGCCTGCATCAGCCCGCAAAAGTCTTCTCCAGCGGTCAGTATTTCCTTTTCCACATCGTCGGGACGCCTCCGCACGGGCCTTTCACCAAACAGGGCGTTGTAATCGATTGACGGTTGGTCATTTGGCCACATCGCATACCCAATTAGCTTTGGATCCGGATCGTGCTCGTTTAGCCAGCCCAGATTGTCGATATCCCAAATTTTGGCCTCATCAAGTACTGACTCGACCTCGCGTTCCAGCGCTCTAGGCAGAAATGGCACAACCTTATTGACCATACTTTCTCCGCATTCTTCGTTGGCACATGAAATGACTCTGCACGTATCGTTCACTGAATATATCCGGTGCGGCCTCAATTGCACGATAGATTCATTTGGCGGAATCGTAGCCATCCGCTACGGACATTTCCGTGTGCACGGAAACAAGCGAACAGCGGTGGTGCAATGGTGTACTCTGTCTGGATGAGAATGGATCGGTTTCTCCGGTGGCTCGGTCCGAGTTGGCCAACCACGAGACTCGCCGCCGAGGTCGGCGCGTCATTGACCCAAGTTCGCCGCTGGCGGCGCGGCGTGCACGTTCCCAAAGGAAAGCACGCTGAGCGAGTCCGCAAGCTACAGAGCGAGAGCCAAGCGATTTTTCAGAAGGAGCTTTTTGAAGATCGGGGTGTGCTCGCAGCGCGGCGAGTCGAAGAAAAGTTAGCGACGCTTCCCCTACCGCCACTGCCCGCCCCGGTGGACAAGTCCGATCAGACGCGGATGTTTGACTCCGGCGGGTGAAGTTTTCTTTCTGCCGCAGTGTGTCAGCACTGGAGATCTAGTAGCAGTCTGTGTTTACGTAGTTTCCGGACTGATAGCTGGTGCAGTGGCTCGGGGTGACAACGGTAGTTTGAGAGGCCGCCGTACTTCGCGCAGCTTCATAGTCGAGCACGAACAGGCCAGCCACGAGTGCTGTCGCCAAAGTGAGTCCAACAACCTCGCCTGCCGCTTTCAAATACGGATGATCGCTTGAACTCGCCGGGGCCGTGGCGTCGGTGGAGACTGGTGGGGCAGCAACGGATGCTTGAACCTCCCGCGCCTGCTTGGTCTGCTCTGCCACCTGCTCGCAAACCGATTTAAGATTTGCAAGATCGCTTCCATACTTCATTAGCGTTGGCGAGAGCTTTGCTACTTTAGGGTCGGGGGAGTTCCCAACGGTTTGTCCGAATCGAATCATATCGGAACCGGCGGAATCAAAAGCTGTCGTTACAGAGGGCACGCAGGAGTTCTGAAACCGCGAAGCAAATTCTTCGAGCGAGTCTCCCGCCCATCCTCGATGCGTATCCGCAACCAGCGCCCATGCTTTCGCATCTTCAACTGAACTGCTCCGCTGCATCATATAAGTATCGACATTTGCGGCTTGCGTAAACGCCTGACGCGATTGATCCCACTTTTGCTCCGTCTCCTGCCGTTCTCGGGTTGCTTCTTCCATCGCCGCCTTAATTTCGGGATTGGAAGCCGCCGAGTTGCTGGCCGACGATGCGCAACCCTCGCAACAGAGCGCGGCGCACACGACTATGACCATGCTAAAGCGCACCGGCTGCATCCGTCGGTTAACCATTGGTGTCGTCCGTGATTCTATGGAAAGTGCCATGCCATGCGCCCCACATTTTGAGACCGCTCGTGAATATGACCTGACGCCCTTGAACGACGGTCGTATCCGGTGCGGTTAAGGTAGCTTGCCAATCCACCTCACTGGGCTGGTCGGTATGGCTGGGGATTACGTAGAGCCAGTGTTCCGTTTGCACGATCACTAGTGTTGTTCGAGCGCGAATTTGAGTCGGAGTTATAGCAAAGACACTAGTGCTCACGCCGTGTGCTTTGTAGGTAGAGAATCCCAACCCGAGATGGATGAGCAAGTCGAGAGCGTGGCCCTTAAACCCAATAGCGATTTTCGCCTCAGGTACATCTATCGAGTGATGATAGTAACAGAAGACAATTCGACCGGGTGCTCCGATATCCACCATCCCAACATCGGTCGCTACGGTATCGAAGGACCCCGGATTGCCTTCCCAGCACCCGAGAAACGGCGACGGTACTTCTGGTAGTGGCAAAGCCGCTGGCGGAGGCGGCAACTGAGGCCCGGTGAGTATGGGAAGCTCAAGGCTACTTTCATCGGAGGCAACACTCGGAGCCGCTTCGGTAGGCGCAGCCTCTTCGGCACTCTGCACCTGCGCTGAAGCGTGTTGAGAAACCAGAAGAACTAACACCGCGATCGCGAAGATACGCGACGCTCTTGAAGACTTAGCTATATGAGGGCGTACCATCTGTGCCGGGCTTTTCGCCGCGTCTCGTGCCTTTTTACGCTGTTGACTGATGGAGTGCAAATGGCGGCATTCTCCTACGAGTGCCTTGCGGCACCGTGTTGACACAGCGACGCGAGGTGCGCCGTTGGTGCCCAGAGAGCCGCTCACCGTCCACGAGGCAAATTCGCCGAGCGAGTGGGCAAGCTACGGGTCGAAAGCCAGACGATTTTTCAGAAAGAGTTGTTTGAGGATCGGCCAGTAGCTCAAGCCGCACTAGCGCACCCCTGTGGACATCTGCGCGAACACAGAATGTCAAGCCTCAGAGGAGAGGTGTAGACTTATTCGGAGTGCCAATCCTGTATCCACCTCACGCGAACAACCTGTCTGCGTTTCTATCGCGGGTAGACTCGTTGCGCAGGCTTTGGGGCACCAAGTCGCGCAACTGGGAGCGGGAGAAAATTACTCGCAAGGGCGAGGAGGAAGTCCTGTGGTTGCGTGGACAACCCGCGAGCGCAAAGCTCTCCCCGAAGCTCTATCGCGCTGGTTACGAGGACGCCGACGAACCGGAGATTAGGGCACAGTTCCAATATCGGGCGATACAGTTGATGCAATCCAACGTGCCGAATCCAGATCGCAAGTGGGATTGGTATTTTCTAATGCAGCACTACGGAGTGCCGACTAGGCTGCTCGATTGGACTGAGAATCCTCTTGTGGCCCTGTTCTTTGCGGTCAACGATGAGCGGAACGAGGGCGATACATCCGTCTGGGTGCTCGATCCTTATTGGCTCAACGACAAGCTTTTCGACGATGTGGTAGGGCCCATGTTACCGGACTGGGATGAAGCTCGAGCCTACCTCAAATCGCTTGAGGAATCCTTCATGGCCGCCGATCTGCAGGTCAGGAAGTCACGTCCGGCAGCGATCGATCCGCCCCACATCGATCGCCGCGTAGCAGTGCAGGCAAGCCACTTCGTGATTTTTGGCAAGGCGCGCGATCTAGCACGGATTCGCCACGTCAAGGCAAAGAACTGCCGACTGGCAAAGATTGTCATTCCAAGAGCGAGGGTCCGCTCGATTCAGCGGCAACTGGAAGACTGCGGCATTACCTATTCGTTTGTTTTCCCCGACCTCGAATCGTTAGGGAAGGAAATCGCAGCGTCTTGGAAAAGGTGACTCCAGTGATCCCTCTTCAGGAACCAATGGCGACCAAAAAGGACTAACTTCGAGAATGGATGCAACAGAAGTAACTCTCCGTCTAGCGTTGCTCTTTCTACCGGGCATTGTAGCAGCGTTGCTAGTGGAAACGCTCGTTCCTACGCGCGACTGGTCTACGGCGAGGTTGGCTCTTTATTCACTCGTGCTCAGATTGATCTGCTATCTTACTTACGCGCTTCTTAAGGCCGCTTTCTCGTGTCATTGGCCGCCGAGCATCGATCTCTTCAAGTCACTCACCACCAGCGCCTCACTCGATCTTCAAGAGATCACATTGACCACCGCAATTTCGCCGTTAGTGGGCCTGCTGGTTTCGCCGTCTCTCACCAGCCATTGGATCAACAGATTTGCCCAAGTGATCCGCGTAAGCGACAAGTTTGGTGACTTGGACGTATGGGCTAGAGTTTTCAACTCTCGGGATATACTATGGGTGGCGGTACGGGAATTTGAACAGAACGTGGTATACGATGGCTGGGTGGAGGCGTTTTCTGACACCTACGACGCAAACGAGCTGTTTCTCCGGGATGTGCGGGTTTTTCAAAGCAGCACTTCACTATTTCTCTACGAGTTAGACGGCGTGTAGTTAACGCGACCGAAGGACAATTTGACGATCGAAATCAGGAAAGGCGCGCTCTCTAACGGAGCCTTGGAGAACGGAGCCTTGGAGCAAGCAAATGCGCAACGATGATGTAACGAGGCGACCCATACCAATTGGCGTTCGGCGACCAATGGACGAGGGTTTGGAAAAGGGAGGCGTCAATCGGCCGCCTACGAGCGCAAAGCCGCCGGGGGTACCCGGCGCAACCACGCCAGCCCAGCCCACCAACCAGACTTCGCCGACCCCCCGAAACTCCGGCAGGTAATTGTGCGTGGTGATAGCGGCTCTCGAATGCGTTAGATATAGGCGGGGGTCCGGGAAGAGGCGCCCAAAAACCAAGCGCCCGCCGGGCGCCCCCGGCGCAACTGCAGTTCAGGGCGCGCGGGCCTTCATCAATTCTTTGCGATCGACGTACGGCACACTTTATCTCCCTTGATTCACCTTCGTTCGACGGTGCGAAAATCGTATATCTGCAATGGCTAGCCCAAAGAGACGGTGATGGGGTTAGTGCTGTAGCACGACTTGGCCAAGCGGACAGAGGGTCTTGCCGTCAGGGAGGATGCCATAGGCAGTGATGATCCTAGACGTAGGCTCTGCGTTGAAATAACCCGACCATCCTATTGCGAGCATCTCCGGATTGCGGAAGAGCGATGCGACATCCGGTCGTCGTTCCATTCCACGCGCCAGACCAACTGTAACGCCTCTATCGTCACCAAGAACGATGGTTGCAAACCCATGCTTCTCGTTTCTCAGCCAACCCCATCCGGATACCGTGCCTTTCCGTCTTGGCCCGTCTTCCAGCCGCTTCAATCCCTCGAACGAACCGGAACACATTTGAACCGAAGTGCCGACGAAGAGAGCAGTCAAGGGTTCGCCCCCGGCAGTGAACAGTCGATCCGCGAAGATCGAGAGATGATTCTCTCTGAGGAAAGGCGTGTAACGCCGAACGAAATCAGGCTTGAGGGAAAACAACTCTCCATAAACCTTGTCAGTCGCATCGAAGGCCAGGGCGATACTATCGTCGTTGATCTGGTCGCTGAGCCTTGCGAAGTGTGCTAAGGGCCGTCGCTGGACGGGCAAAACCAAAATGGCAAGGAAAAGAAACGCGAGAATCGGCGTGCCTAATGAACGACCAATGTCGCTGGTTCTTCCATTCCACCACGAACAACCAAGACCGAGGATGGACGCCCAGAAGATCAGGGTCGGCGTTCGGTAGCGACTGACCGCCGCTTGACCAAGGCCGAAGTTGAGGCGCCCGACAGCGGCAAGGAGAGCCGTGCCGGCGATGAACAGAGCCAAATAAACGAAAAAAGAAGGCAACTTCCAGAGAGAATCCGGTCGCGCACGAACATAAAGGACGAAGCCGACTATGCCGATGGAAAGCGAACAAAGACCAAGGCCACCGGCGAAACGAGATGGGGTGGAGCTAAACGTATTTGCGAGAAACGTGAACGTAAACGCTGCGACAGTCACCGGATGGGTCAAAGAAACCCACGGGTTGAGATCCGGCGACGAAAAGTATCCGATAAAGTAAAACATCCACATAGCGACGCCCGCGATAGTAACCGTGACAAGCGTTCTGAGCGGCGCACGTTCGAAGAAGCAAACAAGCAACAGAACAGGCCAGACCAACAGCCCGCTAGCGAGCGATAGGGTTCCGCAGACGGCAGCGAAGAGTCCGAGGATCATCGCATTCCGATTGCCTCCAGGCGTCTCGCAGTGGCGCAGGACCAGGAAGATCGAGACCGAGGCCGCAAAGAATGCCAGCGGAAACTGGACTTGGAAGGGTAAGATAAAGTTTTCGATCTGCGATGCGGAGAACATCATACCGAAAACCAAAGCTGCATATGCGAGTTTGGAAGTCGGGTCGTTCTTTCCGACTCCCCAGAACGCCCAGCACAGCAACAGCGCTTCGGCTGCCTGAAAAAGGAAACTGCAGAAGATGCTGAATACTCCGCGGAAGCGAAAAAAGTACAGGTCAATCCAGAGGATCAGCCGAGGCAGTACGATTCGGTGTTCGCTATGCTGGCGCCACAGGAAGTCGAGCCCGATGAGATGATTCCTGAAATCGGAAATGTCCTTGATGAACCACCACACATCTCCATAAGGCGCGGCAAAATAAAAGCGGTGGACGGCGAAGATACTGGTGAGGACGATATAAACGCTCAAGATCCAAGCCAACACAGTGGCCAATATCCCAACGAGGCGTGTAAATAGGAACGGTCTGAGATCGTACCACGGCGCGAGAGTCACGGGAGTGCTAGTGCTTAGATCGACGGTGCGAGCTTGTGGCTCAATTGCACACGATACCATCGTGCTTTTCGAATCGATGCGCATCTTACCGGCCACTCAAACCGCACGAAACGCAACGCCAAGAGAAACTCAGCGAGGCCAGACCTGGAGCTGTGCGGACTGATCCGCGACCACGTAATCCCCACGCGACAACATCTTTTCGATGAGGCAATACAAAATCATGAATAGATATCTCGATCCTATCTCACGTATCTTGAACTTGGAGATGCCTTCCTCGCGATTACTCCAGGCGTTTGGCATGACCGCGTATTTGTAGCCGCGGACGATGCTCTTGAGCGGCATCTCCACCGTAAGATTGAAATGGCTGGAGAGCAGCGGCTGAATTCCCGCGATAGCGCGGCGCCGATAGAGTTTGAAGGCATTCGTCACGTCATTGTAACGAAGCAGGAAGAGCCCCTGGATGAGGGAATTTCCGAGCCGGTTGAGTACGAGTTTGTGCAGCGGATAGTCCGATACCGACGCCCCTCGGATAAAGCGCGAGCCGAAAACGCAATCGTAGCCTTCCTGAAGCTTTTGATAGAACCGGACGAGATCCGCCGGGCTGTCCGAGCCGTCTGCCATCACGATGGCGACCGCATCGCCTCGAAACGCGGCAAGCCCGCAACGCACCGCATAGCCGAAACGGTTTGGTGGCATGCTGCTGACGTACCTCACCTCCGGGTATTCGTGGCAGAGCGCGATTAGGACGCGTTCGGTGTCATCGGAGCTGTTGTCGTTAACGACGAGGATTTCGTGGTTGATTCCGGCAGTACGCAGCGCCGACAGCAGGTCCTTCACCGTGCCTGCGATATGGCGTTCTTCGTTATGTGCTGGAATGACCACAGAGAGCATGTTCTTAATACCCGCAGCCTCCCACTCGGCAAGGGACAAGACTTCAAGTGGCATCGCCGTTCTCCGTATTAGCCAGCCGGTGTTCGATCCCTTCTATAATCTCCCCGAGAAGCATCTCCAGGTCGTACCGGTAAGTCCACTCGGGATAGTGCGACCTGAACCGGCGAACGTCGCTGATCCACCAGACGTGATCGCCGATTCGGTTCCTCTCTTCATATGTCCAGTTGAGGGGGCGTGCCGTCAGGCGCTCGGACAGATCGATAGCTTCGAGAACAGAGCAGTTGGCATGACGCCCGCCGCCTATGTTGTAGACCTCGCCCGAGCGCGGCCGCATCACGAAGTGCCAGAAAGCATTGACGAGATCGTAGGAATGGATATTATCTCGGACTTGCTTGCCCTTGTAACCGAGCACCGTGTAGGGCTTGCGTGTCACGGCGCACTGAACGAGATAGGCAAGGAAGCCATGCAGCCGAGTCGCCGAATGACCAGGGCCGGTCACGCATCCCGCGCGAAAGCAGCCAGTCTTGAGGCCGAAGTAACGACCATATTCCTGCACAAGTATGTCGGCGGCAACTTTTGAGGCGCCGAATATTGTGTGCATACTCCAATCGATGCTCATGGCCTCATCGATACCGTATGCCGCAAAAGGATGCTCCGCGGCCAGCTCCCAGCGCCTGTCCTGTTCGACCATCGGTAGTCGATTTGGGTTGTCGCCATAGACTTTGTTGGTACTCGTGAAGATGAACGCGGCGTCGGGACAGTAACGCCGCGTCGCTTCCAGGAGACCCAAGGTCCCGTTCGCATTGATCGTGAAGTCCGTCTGGGGATCCCGCGCAGCCCAGTCGTGGGATGGCTGGGCCGCCGTATGGACTACCGCGACAACTGCCTTGCTATACTTTGCGAAGAGTGCGTCGATCGCCTCCAGATTGCGAATATCCCCATCGATGTGTTTGTAGTTCGATATTTCGCGTTGAAGACGCTTGCGGCTCCAGGCGGTGCTCGCCTCGTCGCCGAAGAACTCGCGGCGCATGTCATTGTCGATGCCTACGACATCGAGGCCATTCTTGGAAAAGAGTCGCACAGTCTCGGCACCGATCAGGCCCGCGGCGCCTGTCACGATAGCAACACTCACGCAGATTCTCCTTGCCTCTTTCTAAGTCAATCCCGCCGGCAAGCGAGCAGACCCACAGTAACCTTCTTATAATTCGGAGGTCCCGCTCGTTTCTCTCTGTAGAAATCGAAATCAAAGGCTCCTTCGAGTGCGCTCCCTAATGTCCCTTCTTTGGGCAGTTCCAGGAAGTTGTTCCCGTGCGCTGGCACGATCTCAATTAGAAGACGCGCACGGGGACGCAGCGAACGCGCAAATCGCCGAAATATTGTGGGTAGCAGAAAATGGACATTGACAATTCCACCGAGATCACATCGACCGAATGGCCAACGGTCTGTTAGCAAGTCTAGTTGCAGCGGAAATATTCGTGGATTGTTCGGCAAACGACGCAACAAATCTAGGTTCTTATCCAAGCTAATGACGTTGCAGCCGAGCTCAGCGAAAAGAACAGAGTGACGACCCGATCCGCAAGCTACGTCAAGTATCGGCGCGTCTTTAGCGGCATCAACGATTCTGCTCGCGAATCGTCGCACTAAGGTAGAGGACTGTAGCAAGCGAGCACGCCGCTCAAAAAAGGTTCGCCGTCGGCCGGCTTGCCGCCGCCAATGGCTGGATGTGAGCGCTGCGCTGATGAACCGCCGACTTAAAGAAGCCCCCGCATTCGTCGTGTACGGCACAGCCTTGGCATTCGTCAAAGAAAATATTTTTCCAGTCGGAAATCGACTTGCTTGCGAACTTCCACAGCGGGCGCGGCAACAGACATAGCGGATGGTTGTAAATGGAAACGTGCATACCGCGCGTTACCAAGAACTCGACCGCCGCCTGAAGCTCCTGCTGGTAGTCGAAAGGATCAATCCACAGTTTGTCAAGATTCGGGCGTGTGAAGCCGGTAATTTCGAGGCCCATCAAGGCAATGTGAGAGGCAAATGGCAAATTCCTGTAAATGAACAGAGCGAGATCGCGCAGGTGCGGTATCGTGAGTTTATGCAAGACCACGCGAATCTCGACCGGCTGCTCGTATCGCGCCAATTGATAGAGTCCTTGAATCGTCTGATCGAAGGCGCCCCGCGATTGGACGACATGGTCGTGCTCCGGTGCGTTATCTGCATAAAGCGGAATACACGCCGTAAGACGCGGATGACGGGCCTGAACGAACGCTGCAGTAAATTCCTGGAAGGCAAATCGCCGACCATTCGTCAGCATGTGAATGTCCCCATCGGGCATCCTTAGCTTCAGCTCTGCCAGGATGCGGAACAGGTCTTCGCCCAGAAGCGTTGGTTCGCCTCCCGTAATGCCAAGCGAGGAGGGCGGCGGATCCATGAGTCTGATCGCTTCGAGATTGATGCCCACGAGTCCGGAATCGTCCCGATCCACAGGCGGCTGCGAGCACATCAGGCAAAAACTGTTGCACCGCTCGGTTACCAACAGCGCATTGTGCCGGGAGGCGGGTCGGAAGAGCGTGCGAACATAGCCGGTCCTTGGGTACGCGACAATCACATCTCCGCTCTTGAGATGAGCAACCTGACGCGCGGAGTGGATCATAGGAAGTCTGCTGTCAAAGACCGCCGAACGGTCATTCAGGCTACGCGTTGTGATAACCGCGCGATAACCGGCAGTGTCACCCCACTTCTCAGGAGCATCCTCCGTAACCAGGACCACAGATTCTCGTCCGGCCGCTTCAGTCACCGGCTCACGGGTAACTCTCGCTACGACAGGGACGGAAAGATTCTGCGGTCGGCCGTAAGTGCTTAGGTCAATCACGCTTCCAGCTCCGCCCGCAGGCGATCGGCGCTGCGTTCGCGAATCCATGCAAAAAAGATCCGTTCAATCTCCGGGTCGTCAGCGAGCAAAGAAAAGAGATGGCGGATGATCTCCATATTCCTGCGGCAGAATGCGCTCGTAGGACGATGCCCGACCATGTCCCTCTGTGTCGTGTAGTTGAATTATCGGGTCCGCTCCGCAAAACGTCTGAAATGCGCAGTCAGAGCACCCCGGCAGGGACTCAACCACGGAGGATTCGACCAAAGATGTTACGCGCGGTCCGTTGAAGATCTGCTGATAGTCATCTGAATGCACATTTCCGAGACGAAAGCGCTGGTCCCCCATTTCGGCAAGCATTCTGGATTCGTCGGAGGCGTGAACATCGCCGTCATAGTTGTAGACCACCACGGAGATTCCCGCGCCCGCTGGCGACTGCAAATCGACGAAGCGGGTAGGAAATGGCGTGAGCATTTTCGTTAACAGGATTTTGGCGTAAGCCTCGGATATATCGACTCCTTGCCGGTTGAGCTCGATGATGTAGGCGAGTCCCTTCTTGTAGAACTCAAGGAAACGTTCGACTTCATAACCCGTCTTCGCATGGGTCCTTGTTGCAAACCCATAGGGACTGATGGGCCGAAGAAATATAGAGTGGAATCCCAGCCGCACATATTCATCAATAATCTCTTTGGGATAGTCGAGAGAAAGCCGCGTCGTGGTCATCAGGGCGGCCACATGTTGACGGCCCAGAATCGCACGCGCACGTTCGATATTCTGGAGTGTAACTTCGTGGCTGTTATTGCCGGGCCTCGGACGGTTCGCGTTGTGCAGGAAGGCCGGACCATCCACCGAGGTAGAAACGCTGACCCCCTCGTCGCGGAAGAAGCACAGCATCTCGTCAGTCGCCAACGCCAAATTCGTCGCAACGACAATGCTAAGTTTCTTCTCGGCAAGAACGGCCCGTTCTTTACACCGCGAGACGATAAATCGAATGAGACCAAAATTCAGCAGAGGTTCGCCGCCCTGAAATTCCAGCGTCAGGTGTGGCGACGGGCTGCGAAACATCAGGTTGATCGCCCGCTCCGCCGTCTCTTCGGTCATGTCATATTTGACGCGATCGGCGGTCTGCCGCGAGACCTGGCAGTAGTGGCAGGAGTGATCACACCGCAGCGTAACCACGAAGATATGGAGTTTGGTAAATCCGTCGAGAAAAGCCCGTTTCGTTCGATACTTCGTCGCCAGAACGTCAAGCAGAGGAGACGACTGATCGTCGAAAAGGAATTGGCGTGCTCTCAACAGGCGATAGAGCTCTGACGTCGTATCCAGCTCCCGTCTGGTGACGACACGCGCAGTCCCTCTCGGAACAACGGCGTGCTCACCCACCTCATTGACGAGAATCTCTCGAGTCCCGTCCAGCGAAATGAATCTGAAGGGCAAGAGCGAGTACGCTGCCGGCGCCTCACCGAACGCAACCCGCTCTTGAAATTTTCTCGACAATTTTAGCCCCCCGGCTCGCGCGTGATTCAGTCAAGACCAAGCTTTCGGCGTATTGAGAGGTCAAGAATATGGTTCAGGAACTCGTCCAGTAGGCCCGCTCGCGCTGGTCCGTCTTGCGAGCCCCGAACAGCAACTTCCGTCTCGTCCGACGAACTTCTCAGAACCTTGACGCATAGCAGCGCGCCATACGCCCGAGCGGCTTCGAGCACCGCGGCCGGGTCGTACACCTCATGCGAAAGAGCAAAGTGCTCACAACCGTTATCCGACATTAGTGCTCGCCATCCGTCCGGCCCGCTTTTGCCTTCACTATTTCTACCGGGTCGCGGTCGTCTCCGACCGGTGGATCGTCGAGGTCTTGTCCCTCGGCGAATGCTTTTGCAACGATCAACTCACGCAACCGCGCCGTCTCGCGTTCGATGTCTTGTCTCACTTGCTGGTCGATCAGGGCATTCTCAAAGTCTCCAGATATTTTGTCGAGCGCCTTTCCGTCCGCTTTTGCCCGGATACGGACGGAAAATATCCCGGAACTGGCCCGCGAGACGAAGAGGTAGCAACGGTCCGTGAACCAGTAACACGTGCGCAGCAGCGCTTCTCGCGAGTACACGGACTCGTCGACGAGCAGCGTCACGCCACCGCTGTCGACCGCTGCGCGGATCGCATTGCTGTCACCTGGACGTCGTGGCATTGCAAGGCCCCTTGCCGACAACGCAGGGCCGCCGGCGCTATTGTCCGGAGACGTGGGATTCGTGTGATTCGTGCGACGCGTGTGATTCGTGCGAATCGTGTTGCGCGAAGCGCAAAGAGCGCACAGCGGACCGCAGCACCAGTTTCGGGATGCTGCGCTTGGAGCCGCGCATCTCTTGGCTCACCACTGGCGTTTGTGCGGACGCCTGAGCCGCAGTTGGAGCCGTCGCAGCGAGAGCAAACGATGCCCCGACCACTGCCGTCAAGGAAGCTAATATTTTTCGCCAAGGCCTGCGTTGTGTCGGCTTCAGGAAATCGTCGGCATCCTTCTTGATCGTAGGCAGCTTTTCCATCTTTTGGCTCCTTGATTTAGACGTACCTTAGTGCTCGTGCGCGCGATAACGCAAGCCTTCTGGATGCACCCAGAGCAGGTGCGGTACGCGATTTAAGCCCGCTTTGCAGCGGTGGAAGCGGCCAAAACGTGCGTGCCTGGGAAATGAACCGCAACCGGGCAACCACCGATTCCCGAACAAAAACAAAACGCCACAGAATCCGTGGACTGTCACTCCGAAAAACCGTTCGACAATTCTAAATCATCGGATATGCGATAGTCTCCACCATTGACCAACCAATCCAGTCGCGGCGCTCCGCTGTGAGCCGCCCCGCTAACGCTCCGTAAACTACGCACCGCGGCCCCACGCCGCAGCCCAACTCCGCCTGCGATCTCCGCTTCGCCGCCGCTCTCATTGGTGGCGTTCGCTGCGCTAGCACGACGCGCCAGCCCCTTCGGGCCGCTTCGCTCTGACACGTCCTGCCGCCCGCTCCGCTCGCGCATCTAGAAATCTGCGCACGGCCCTCCTGTTCAGGTTGTAAGGGCCGCGCGGAAAAAAATTGGCACGGGAATGAAAACAGGGCACGTCCTGCCCGATGACGGGAAGCGGACGCAGCAAAGGAGAACGGAGGTAATGGCAATGGCAATCAACAAGGTGATCGTAATCGGCAATCTCGGAGCTAACCCGGTGGTTCGTGCTCTGCCCAACTCGGGGCAGAACGTGGCGAATTTCTCGTTGGCGACCACGGAGCGTTTCACGGATCGGAGCGGTACCAAGCAGCAGCGTACCGAATGGCATCGCGTAGTCGCGTTCGGACCACTTGCGGATACGTGCCAACGGTTCTTGAGCAAAGGCCGTCAGGTTTACATCGAGGGTCGGCTCACTACCCGCCAGTACGAAGCGAAGGACGGAAGCGGCAAACGTTACCGGACTGAAATCGTGGCGCGGCAACTCCGCATGCTCGGCAATCGCGCCAACGCGCC
>Ga0182024_10005459_pt1 | contig 28521 bp, 21 predicted proteins | sample P32metaG_FD_120480 | JGI IMG/M metagenome (GOLD analysis project Ga0182024, IMG submission 120480) | Permafrost microbial communities from Stordalen Mire, Sweden - P3-2 metaG (Illumina Assembly) | ecosystem: Environmental > Terrestrial > Soil > Wetlands > Permafrost | place: Sweden: Stordalen...
ATGGTGGGCGGAAACCTCCACGCGCCAGACCACCGCGAACGTAACAACCATCGCCAAAAACACGCTGAGGGGCCACAGGGGGGGAGAGAACTCGTTGCTTTGAGCCTTCGCGCCTCCCGGTTGCTGCGCCGCATCGTGCGGGGCATCCTCTAGCGCTACCGCGCTGCGTGCCGCGCGTTCCGCGGCTGCGACCGGCATATGAACCGGTACGCCGGGTATCACCGGCGCAGACGGCTTGAACGGGTCGGCGGCTTCAGGTTTCGATTCTTGGGTGGGCATAAGAGTGTGTCGGTGCTGAAATATCAGCTTGGCGTTGAACCGGGGAAAAGGCAAGGAGCCCAGTGTCGAAGTGTTAACGGAGCGCCAATTGTACTTCCGCGCCAGCAAGGACGAGCGGCATTGCAATTCCGCGCTGGTTTTCGGGGGAATTTACCGGAAATGAAATTCAACCAACAGAGTCACAGGCCCCTCGGGCAAACGGTCACCTGGGTTCCCGTCCATCCACTTCAACCCTTAGGTTGAGGCACCGTGGCACTTCTTGTACTTCTTGCCCGATCCGCAAGGACAGGGGTCGTTTCGTCCGACCTTGGCGGCGGCGCGGACGGGCTTGGGCGCTTCCGCTTGTGCCGGTCCGGTCTGGTATTGCAGGTTCTGCTGCTGTCGGCGCTGGCGCCGCTCGATTTCAGCGGGCGAAAAGACGGCCGGCCGCGGAGCGGTGGTAGAGATGTTGCTGGGTGGCGGTGCGGGAGGATTCTCCGCGGGGCGCACTAGGAACAGGAAGCGGACCGATTCTTTCTCGATGCGGTCCATCAGGTCGTCAAACAGAACAAACGCTTCCTTCTTGAATTCGACCAGCGGATCTTTCTGCCCGTACCCGCGAAGACCGATGCCTTCTTTCAGGTGGTCGAGGGTGAGCAGGTGGTCCTTCCATTGCGCGTCGACGATATCGAGCATGATCCGGCATTCCAGCCAGCGCAGCGTGGTAGCGCTAAATGCGACTTCTTTTTCTTCGTAGCGCGCGCTGATCGCTTTCACCAGGGCTTCGGCCAGCTGATCGTGATTGGTCTGCGTGGGATCGATTCCCACGGCCTTCAGATCGATTCCGAACTGATTGAGAACTTCATTGGCAAACTGGGCGACGTTCCACTGTTCGGGATGTTGCTCGCGCGGGCAGTAAAGGTCCACGAGCTCGAGTCCGATTTCCTCGGCGCGTTCCAGGACGATTTCCTTCTGGTCCTGCCCTTCCAGCACCGAGCGGCGCAGCGAGTAAATGGTTTCGCGCTGCTTGTTCATTACGTCGTCGTATTCCAGCAGGTGCTTGCGGGCTTCGAAGTTTTGCGCTTCCACGTTTTTCTGCGCGGTCTCGATGCGGTTGCTGATGAGCTTGGACTCGATGGGAATGCCTTCTTTCATTCCCAGCGCATACATCAGCGCCTTGACTCTTTCGCCGCCGAAAATACGCATCAAATCGTCTTCGAGGGAAAGGAAAAAGCGGGATGAGCCGGGATCGCCCTGGCGGCCGGCGCGCCCACGGAGCTGGTTATCGATGCGGCGGGCCTCGTGGCGTTCCGTGCCCAGAATATGCAGACCGCCCATGGCCACCACTTCATCGTGTTCAGTGCGGCACTGCTCGGCGAACTCGTCGTAAACCGGTTTCCACTGGTCGAGTGGCACTTGAAAGATTTTTCCTTCTTGCTGGAAGAGCACCATGGGCGCGGTGGCTGGAGCCGACGCCACAGCGGTGGCGGTTCCCTCGCTGCCGCCTACTGATTGCGCCGTCACTGCTGCGGCCGCTGCCGCGGTAGTTTCGCCGCCCGTGCTGGTGGGGATTGTCGCGGTCGGTGTGACGTATGGCAGCGCCATCTTGTTCTTTAGAAAATGTTCGCGGGTCATCGCTTCGGGATTGCCGCCGAGCAGAATGTCGGTACCGCGGCCGGCCATGTTCGTGGACACCGTGACCGCGCCCTTTCTTCCTGCCTGGGCGATGATTTTCGCTTCGCGTTCGTGCTGCTTGGCGTTCAACACGGCGTGCGGAATACCGGCCTTTTTCAAAAGCTCGGCCAGTTTTTCTGATTTCTCGATTGAGATGCTGCCAACCAGCACTGGCTGACCGCTTTCGTAATATTGGCGAACGCCGCCGGCCTTGGTGCCATCTTCCTGTAGAATTCCATCGACCGCGGCTTCGAATTTTTCACGTTCGGTGCGGTAGACCACGTCGGGATTTTCGATACGGATCAGGTCGCGGTTGGTGGGAATCGCCACCACGTCCAGCTTGTAAATCTTGTGGAATTCGGATGCTTCGGTTTCCGCAGTTCCAGTCATGCCGGAGAGTTTCTTGTACATGCGGAAATAATTCTGGAACGTGATGGTCGCTAGGGTTTGATTTTCGCGCTCGATCTTTACGTTTTCCTTGGCTTCCACCGCCTGGTGCAAGCCATCGGACCAACGGCGGCCGGGCATTTGGCGGCCCGTGAATTCGTCGACGATGATTACTTCGCCGTCTTTCACCACGTAGTCCACGTCGCGCTGGAACAATGCGTGCGCGCGCAAGCCCTGGTAAACGTGGTGGATCATGTCCATATTGGATGGATCAAATAAGTTTCCGAGGCCTAGCAGCCTCTCGCACTTGGAGATGCCTTCCTCGGTGAGCGTCGCGGTGCGGTGCTTTTCGTCGATGGTGTAATCGATATCGCGAATGAGTTTGGGGACGACTTTGTCGATGCGGTAGTACTTGTCGGTGGACTCTTCCGCTGGCCCGGAAATGATAAGCGGAGTGCGCGCTTCGTCGATGAGGATCGAATCGACTTCGTCGACGATGGCGAACTGGTGTCCGCGCTGGACGCAGTCCTCAAGAGTGTATTTCATGTTGTCGCGAAGGTAGTCGAAACCGAATTCGTTGTTGGTGCCGTAGGTGATGTCCGCGCCGTAGGAAGCTTTGCGGGTGATTTCGTCGAGATCGTGCACGATCACCCCGACGCTCAGGCCCAGCATTTTGTAAATCGGGCCCATCCACTCCGCGTCGCGCCGCGCCAGGTAGTCGTTTACGGTAACAATGTGAACGCCGCGTCCGGCCAGCGCGTTCAAGTAGGCGGGCAGGGTGGCGACCAGCGTTTTACCTTCGCCGGTCTTCATTTCCGCGATCTTACCTTCGTGCAGGACGATGCCGCCGATCAACTGAACGTCGAAATGGCGCATGGAAAGGGTGCGGCGGCCGGCTTCGCGCACCAGCGCAAACGCGGGAACCAACACTTCTTGCAGGGCGACCTGCAGGCGGTCCTTGTACAACGGATCGGATGGCTCGATATCACTCAGGCTGGCGGTGACCTGGGCCTTCATTTCGATGGTCTTAGCCATCATCTGGGCGTCAGAGAGCGCCTTCATTTGCGGTTCGAGGGCGTTGATCTCAGTGACCAGCGGCGAGATGCGCTTGACGTCGCGTTCGTGCTTGGTGCCGATGAAGCGGGCGATGAAAGTGTCTATGATGCGGTCAAGTTCCATGGTGTGCGCGGAATGCCCTCGTCGCCGATGTGGTAACACTCCATTCTAACGTGCCGGGCACGATCGACGCAAAGCACTCTCGCGCGGTGATTTGCGCGGCCGGGCGGGTGTGACCGGTGCAAGTGTACCGGTTGGTGTTCCGTAGGTGTCAACCGTGCCATAATTGAGATTCCGGCAGATGGTCGCAATTCCAACGTTGGCCCACCCAGGAGGGGACCTTGATGGCACCGCTTAGTAATGCCGCTGTGGTCGAAGCACTGCGTACCGTGATCGATCCGGAGCAGCGGAAGGATATCGTGAGCCTGCAGTTGGTTAGGGGATTGCAGGTCAGTGAGGGGGCGGTGGCGCTGCTGATGGCGCCGATTGCCGAACCGGCGGTTAAAGCAAATATCGAGAAGGGCATTCGAGCGGCTTTGGCCCAAGTGGGAGTCCATTCGGTGCAATTTCGCGTGGAAGAGCCGGGCGCGCCCACAGCGGTGGCGCATCATGAGCATCCTCCCCAAGCCGGACACTTGCATGGGGCTCCGCAAGGGCCTGGCGGCGGTGGGTCGGCGGGGCCGGGCGGCCCGGGGAAGCGGCTCTCGGACAAAATGCCCATTACGGGAGTGAAGAACCTGATTGCGGTGGCGAGCGGCAAGGGCGGGGTGGGGAAGACCACTGTGGCCGTCAACTTAGCGATCGCGCTTGCGCGGACCGGGGCGGCAGTTGGCCTGATGGATGCGGACGTTTACGGTCCCAACGTGCCGGTGATGCTGGGAGCCACCGAGCAGCCGCGAGCGGTGGACGAGAAGACCATTATTCCGGTGGAAGCTTATGGCTTGAAAACCATTTCGATGGGGTTGCTGAGCCCTGGGGACAAGCCGCTCATCTGGCGCGGTCCGATGCTGCACTCGGTGATGCAGCAGTTTCTGCGCAACGTGCAGTGGGGCGAACTGGATTACCTGATCGTGGATTTGCCGCCGGGCACCGGCGACGTGCAGCTGTCGCTGATTCAGAGCACTGCGGTAACTGGAGCGGTGCTGGTGACTACGCCTTCGATCGTGGCGCTAGCGGACGTGCGCAAAGCGATTGAGATGTTTCGGCAGGTGAACGTGGAGATTCTAGGCGTGGTTGAAAACATGAGCTATTTCTGTTGCCCGCACTGCAACGGTCGGATCGACGTCTTCGGGCACGGTGAAGGCGAGCGGATGGCCAAGTCCTTTGGCGTGCCGTTTTTGGGCGAAGTGGAAATCGATCCTCAGATTCGAATTGGGGGAGACACCGGGAAGCCCGTCGTTACGTTAGGGGAGGATGCGCCGGGGGCGGCGAGTCTCTACGCGGTAGCGCGGAACGTGGCGCAGCGCGTGGCGGCAGTCAATGCGGCGGCTGCGGTGCCGGTCGTGCAGATTTTGTAGAGTGGTGGTGTTCGCAAAACAGGGGAATAGGTCAATACTCCCACCCTTACCAGAACCCGGGAAGAGTGGGATCAGGAAAGATAGAAGCGTCGGACCGTAGAACCTTGAGACCGTAGAAGCGGTCGGATCCGCGGTTTGTGCGCGGCTGGGGCGTGTGCTATTTTGCGCGTTTTTTCGTGGACGCGGAACTACGCTCTAGGGACTCTCGCAGGGAATTGTGAGGCTTGATCGATGATCCGGAAATATGGTGGGCGGGCGCCGCAGATTGCTGCCAGTGCATACATTGATGTGGCTGCGGTGGTGATTGGAGACGTTTCTATCGGCGCTGATTCCAGCGTGTGGCCTGGCGTAGTGATTCGCGGCGACGTGAACTGGATTCGCATCGGCGCTCGGACCAACATCCAGGATGGTTCGGTGCTGCACGTCATGCGCGATACGCATCCACTGGTGCTTGGTGACAACGTCACGGTGGGGCACGGCGTGATTTTGCACGGGTGCACAATCGAGTCGCGCTGCCTGATTGGAATGGCATCGATTATTTTGAACGGGGCGAAGATCGGGGCGGGATCGATTATCGGGGCCGGCACACTGGTGCCGGAGCGGACCGAAGTTCCGCCGGGGAGTCTGTTTATCGGGCATCCAGGGAAATTTCGGCGGGCGCTGATTCCCGAGGATTTGGAATCTATCGATCGGTATGCGGCGCGGTACGTGGAATACAAGGAATCGTATAAGAAGGAAACGAATCAGAACATTGGGTAGCGCAATGGGGTTTTGTACCGCCGCCACTCTTGGCGGTAGTTACTACAAAAGGCGACCGCGAACGGCATTGGGAAGCGGGAAGGCTTGGGTCCACGACTAACGATGAAGTTCCAATCCATCAAGGGTGTTCGAGACATTCTGCCGCCGGAAACGGCGCTTTGGAATCGGGTGGAGCAGACCGCGCGTTCCGTGTTCGGCGCCTACGGCTTCGGGGAAATTCGACTACCTATTTTCGAGCAGACAGAATTGTTTGCGCGATCGATTGGGGCCGATACGGATGTGGTAGCGAAGGAGATGTATTCTTTCCTGGACCGCGATTCGGAATCGATCACGCTGCGGCCGGAAGCTACCGCCTCAGCGGTGCGGGCGTACATCGAGCACGGGATGCAGACGCTGCCGGGGAACGTGAAGCTCTATTACATGGGCCCGATGTTTCGTCGCGAAAGACCGCAAAAGGGCCGCTACCGGCAGTTCTACCAGATCGGTGCTGAAGTGCTGGGTAATTCGGACGCGCCGGCAATCGACGCGGAAGTGATCGAGATGCTGCTGGCGTTTTTCGGGAAGCTGGGACTGCAGGGTGCGACGCTCCATGTGAATTCGATAGGCTGCAGGGAATGCCGGCCGCGATACCTAGAATTGCTGCGCAACGAATTGCGCAACGTGATCGATAAGCTGGGGGCGGATAGCCAGCGGCGAGTGGAAACGAATCCGCTGCGGGTGCTGGATTCGAAATCGCCGGAAGAGCAGGCGATCATTGAGAAGCTCCCCAGGATTGCAGACCATCTCTGTGAGAGTTGCCGGGTGCATTTCGCGAAGCTGCAGGAAGAGCTGAAGCTGCGGGGAATCGGATACGAAATTAGTTGGCGGCTCGTTCGCGGTTTGGACTACTACACCCGCACGACTTTCGAAATCGTGGCGACTGGGTTGGGCTCGCAGAACGCGGTGTGCGGCGGCGGGCGGTATGATGGCCTCGTGGAACTGCTGGGTGGTCCGGCGGCGAAGGGCATCGGTTTTGCTATCGGCACCGATCGGCTGATTTTGTCGCTGCAGGAAAATGCCGCAGCGCAGGCAACCGCCACTGCCGGGGCGGGCACGTCCGCAGTCGCGACCACGAACGGCTTAAAACCGATTGGGAATGTCGACGTTTTCGTGGCCTGGATGGGCGAGACCGCTTACGCGCCTTCCGTCAAACTGGCGCGACGCTTACGGGATGAAGGTTTTTCGGTGGAGATTCCGCCGGAAGAGATAAAGTTTAAGAAATCGCTGGGCTTGGCGGACAGACTGGGTGCGACGTACGCATTGATTGTCGGCGGCGACGAAGTGGCCTCTGCGCAATTTACGTTGAAGCGCCTGGCCGACGGCGACCAGAAAAAATTGTCCGAAGCGAATCTGGTACAGCATTTGAAGGCGCAGCGTGTGAGCGGCATCGCCAACGAAACTGCAACACCGCAACTCAGCAGGTAGGTTCGAAGGCACCTAAGCACGTCAAAGGAAGGAAAACGACACTTGCTCGATCCACTGGGAAATCTGAAACGAACGAATTATGCTGGGGCGCTTCGCGTGACCGACGCCGACAAAGATGTGGTTCTCACCGGTTGGGTGCACCGCCGGCGCGACCTGGGCCAGCTCATCTTTATCGATTTGCGCGACCGTGAAGGAATCGCCCAGATTGTTTTTAACAAGGAGCAGAATCCCGAAGCGCACACCAAGGCCGAAGACGTCCGGCCGGAATATGTGATTGCGGTCGAAGGGCGGGTGGTGCGGCGCGGAAAAGCCAATCCGGACCTGGGCAGTGGGGAGGTGGAAGTCATGGCGGCGAAGCTGCATTTGCTAAACACCGCGAAGACCCCGCCCTTCGTGGTGGAGGACGAAACCACCGCCAGCGAAGAAACCCGGCTGCGCTACCGCTACCTGGATATGCGCCGTCCAAAGACGCACAAAAACCTGGCGCTGCGCCATCGGGTGATCTTCGAAATTCGCAAGACGCTCGATGCGCTGGGCTTCTACGAGATCGAAACGCCGATGCTAACGCGTTCGACGCCGGAAGGCGCGCGCGATTATCTCGTCCCCAGCCGCATTCATCACGGGCAGTTTTACGCGCTGCCACAATCGCCGCAAATCTTCAAGCAGATCCTGATGATCGGCGGCATGGACCGCTATTTTCAGATCGTGAAGTGCTTCCGCGACGAAGACCTGCGCGCGGATCGCCAGCCGGAATTCACGCAGCTCGATCTGGAGATGTCGTTTCCGCGCCAGGAAGATATTTTCGAAACGATCGAGCAGGCGGTGGCGGCAGCGTGGCGGGTGATCGGGGTCACGGTGAAGCGGCCGTTCCGGCACCTTGACTACAAAGATGTGCTGCGGCTGTACGGCAGCGATAAGCCCGATCTGCGATTCGAAATGCATTTGCAGGATGTGACGCGCTTCTTCGACCCAGCCCGCGCCTCCATGCACTTTGAAGGCAACGTGCAGGCAGTCGTGGCTCGGGGCGGCGCATCGCTTTCGCGCAAGCAGATCGACGAATTGGTCGAACATGCGAAATCCGCAGGCGCAAAGGGCGTCTACACCATCAAGGTGGCGGCGGAAGGCGCAAGCTCCTCGCTCGATCGAAACATCGGCCCGGAAGGCGTGAAAGCGCTGGTTGAAGCCGTGGGCGCGAAGGCCGGTGACCTGGTAGTTTGCGTTTCGGCGAAAGATCAAATTCAGCACAACGATACTTCGCTAGCGGTAGGCGGCCAGGTGCGGCTCTACCTCGGCGACAAATTAAATTTGATCGACCGCAGCAAGTGGGAGTTTGTGTGGATCACCGGTTTCGCGCTATTCGAATGGAGCGAAACCGACAAGGCCTGGGTGAGCGCGCAGCATCCCTTCACCGGCATTTTTGAAGAGGACATCGAGAAATTAGAGAGCGCCCCATGGGAATGCCGTTCCAAGGGCTACGACCTGGTATTGAACGGCGTGGAGCTGGGCTCGGGCAGCATTCGAATTCACCGGCAAGACGTGCAGTCGAAGATGTTCAAGGCGCTGGGACTGGACGAGGAAGTGGCGCGCCGGCGATTTGGATTTTTCCTGGATGCCCTCAGCTACGGCACGCCGCCGCACGGCGGCATCGCGTTGGGCATCGATCGTGTGGTGATGCTTCTGGCCGGCGAAAAATCGATTCGCGAAGTGATTGCGTTCCCAAAGACTACGGCGGCGCAGGATCTGATGGCGGAGTCGCCTTCGGAAGTTGGGAATGACCAACTCAGCGATCTGGGGATTCGGTTGAAGGAATCGCAGTAGGGAAAGAGCACAGCCAGTAGGGAATCGGGATTAGACAAATGTCGCAGATACGCATACTTCCGGACGCCATTGCCAACAAGATAGCCGCGGGCGAGGTGGTGGAGCGGCCGGCGTCGGTGGTGAAGGAGCTGGTGGAGAACGCGCTGGATGCCGGCGCGAAATCGATTCGGGTGGAAGCGGAATCGGGCGGCAAGCGGCTGATTCGGGTGATCGACGACGGCTGCGGGATGAATCACGACGACGCGCTGCTCGCGTTCGAGCGGCACGCCACGTCCAAATTGCGCGCGGCGGAGGATTTGCTCTCGATCGCCACGCTAGGCTTCCGCGGGGAGGCGTTGCCGACCATCGCGGCGATTTCCCGGTTGGTTCTCGAAACGCGGACCGCGGATGAAGACCAGGGAATGCGCGTGGAGTTCGCCGCGGGAAAGCTGGTGAGCGTGAAGCCGGCTGGAGTGCCCGCGGGAACGTCGATCTCCGTACACGATATTTTTTACTGCGTTCCGGCGCGGCGGAAATTTCTGAAGTCAGAAACCACCGAGCTGGGCCACATCGCATCGCTGGTGACCCACTATGCTTTGGCGCATCCCGACAAGCAATTCCTTCTGAAAACTCCCAGCCAGGACATCGTGGACGTAGCGCCGGTGGAGCACTTGGCCGACCGGGTCTATCAACTCTTCGGACAAGAAGCGCTCGCGGAGCTGCTGGAAATTCCGCCGGCCGAAGGTCCAGTTCGCGCGGCGATTACCGAGCAGGGCTTGGATGCGGGCGAGGAATTGGCGAAGATTCGCATCACCGGATTCACGTCGCGGCCAGAAGTGCAGCGCGCCAATCGCAACGGAACGTATATTTTTGTGAACCGCCGCTTGGTGCGGGATCGGTTGTTGCTGCATGCGATTACCGAGGCGTATCGCAACATCATCCCTCAGGGAATTTTCCCCGCGGTATTGCTGTTCGTCGATCTGCCTTACCAGGAAGTGGACGTCAACGTGCACCCCTCGAAAGTGGAGGTGCGCTTCCGCCATCCGCAGTTCGTGCACGATTTCACGCGCGACGCGATTCGCAACGCGCTGGCCAACGTTCGTCCCATCGCCGGTTTCCAGCCGGGCATGAAAGCGTCATCGTCGGGATTGGGAATGGGCATGTCTCCCGGCGCGAATGGCGGCGGTTTTAGCGCAGGTTTGGCAAATGCCCGCGGAGCCACGAATGCCAGGCAGCACGCGCCGAGCCACGCGGAGTGGGGAGCGCAGGCCGCGGCGGCCGGTGCCGGAGGTGGCGTGGTGGCGCGGCCGCCGCGCGCGGTGATCCCGACTTCGTTTTCACCCGGCGCGATGCTGGAAGAGGGATTTGCACTTTCCGGCGCGCCGCTACAGCCGCTGGAACAGCGCCTGCAGTTTGGTGCGGAGGGCGGGACGGAATTCGTCGCGCCATTCCCGGGGACCATGGCGGCCGCAGCCGCGTCGGCTGCGGCACCTGAAGACATCGCAGAGCGCGGCGGAGTGCTGCCGCGGCCAGAGGAAATTTCGGATTTGAAGCCTCTAGGGCAGGTGAGCAACAGCTTCATCGTCGCCGTGAACAGCGAAGGATTGTGGATCGTCGACCAGCATGTGGCGCATGAGCGGATACTTTTCGAGCAGCATTTGCGGGCGCGCCGTGCCGGAGCGATGGGCGGCCAGCGCACCCTGGTCCCGCCGGTGGTGGAATTGAATCCGCAACAACTCGCCACTTTCGATCAGATCGCCGAAGAGTTGCGCGCCAATGGATTTGAGACCGAGCTGATGGGGCCGCGTAGCGTGGCCATTCTCGCGGCGCCAGCGGGAATTACCAGCGCGGATGCGGAAAGGCTGCTCGCGGAAATTCTGGACGGGGTGGCGAAGGAAGCGCAGGCCATCTCCATCGATTCGTTGCAGGCCAAGATTGCCGCATCCACATCCTGTCACGCGGCGATCAAAGTGAATACGCCGCTGGATGTGCAGAAGATGGAGTGGTTGCTGACGGAACTTTCGCGGACCGAATATCCGATGAGTTGTCCGCACGGTAGGCCGGTGGTATTGCGGTATACGGTGCGGGAGATCGAGCGCGCGTTTAAGAGGATTTGATTGGTGGGTGATGCAGGGCTGCGTTTTTCCTTTCCTGTTTGGCAAACCTTAAAGATACTGGCTGGTCCGCGATCCGTTATGATTCATGTGCGAAAATGGCGCGAAGGTCGCGTTTTTGGTTGGAGACACTTTTTGATTGCTGCGCCCCCACAACCAGCGTGGTTGTGCCACGAGGCCGGGTGCGGAACAGGGTGATATGCGGAAGCTGATTGTCGCGATTGATGGGCCGGTGGGTTCGGGGAAGAGCACGGCGGCGCGGCGGGTGGCCGAGTTATTGGACTATGTTTACATCGATACAGGCGCGATGTATCGGGCGCTGGCGCTGAAGGCGATTCGCCGGGGCGTCGGTCTGGAAGCCAGCGAGCCGCTTAGCGGGCTCGCGCGCGACACTCGGATCGATCTGAGCGCCGCAGGCGGCGTGCAGAAGGTTACTTTGGATGGCGAGGACGTCACCGCCGAGATTCGCACGCCGGAAGTTTCGCAAGCCGCTTCGCGCATCGCAGTAATTCCAGAGGTCCGGCGTGTTCTGGTTGCCGAGCAGCGCCGAGCGGGTGCGGCGGGCGGCGTGGTGATGGAAGGGCGCGACATTGGGAGCGTAGTGTTCCCCGACGCTGATCTAAAAATCTATTTGAGCGCGTCGGCGGAAGTGCGGGCGCGTCGCCGCTGGAGCGAGCATCAGGCTAAGGGGGAGGATGTGGATTTGGCGCGCACGCTGGAGGAAGTGCACGAACGCGACCGCAGAGATCGCGGGCGCGAGGCATCGCCGTTGATTCGCGCGGAGGATGCGGTGCTGGTGGATAGCTCAGCGATGGACGCGGAAGAAGTTGCGCGCCTGGTGGCGTTGCTGGCGCGGGAACGATATTCGTAGGCTCATTGCTCCTCAGTGTTATGAAAAAACCCCATACTTGAAACCGAATTGTGCGCTACCCGCGCCGGCACTTAACCGTCAAGAGTGGCGCGCTACAAAACGACGTGTGGGGCACCTCTCCCCACACCATCGGTACCTTGCTCTTGGGAATTTATGCCGCGTGGGGCGTTTCAGGAATGTTCGGCGCTAGGTCGGGCTCTGCATCGACGACAGGAATTCCGCATTGGTTTTCGTTTTCGCGAGGCGCCCCAGCAGCAATTCCATCGCTTCGACCGTCGACAACGGGCTCAGCACCTTGCGCAGCACCCAGATGCGGTTCAGCTCGTCGGGCGGAAGCAGCAATTCGTCCTTACGGGTTCCAGACCGGTTGATATCGATCGTGGGAAACACGCGCTTGTCCACCAACCGCCGATCCAGGTTAATTTCCATGTTGCCGGTACCCTTAAACTCTTCGAAAATCACGTCGTCCATGCGGCTGCCGGTGTCGATCAAAGCGGTAGCCATGATCGTCAAAGATCCGCCTTCTTCAATGTTACGTGCAGCGGCGAAGAAACGGCGCGGGCGCTGCAGAGCGTTGGCATCGATACCGCCGGAGAGCACCTTGCCCGAAGGCGGGGTGACGGCGTTATAAGCGCGGCCCAGACGGGTGAGCGAGTCCAGCAGGATCACTACGTCGCGTTTGTGTTCCACCAGCCGCTTGGCCTTTTCCAAAACCATTTCGGCCACCTGAATGTGGCGCTGGGGCGGCTCATCGAAAGTCGAGCTGATCACTTCGCCCTTCACGGTGCGCTGCATGTCGGTGACTTCTTCCGGGCGTTCGTCAATCAGCAGCACGATCAGCGCGACTTCGGGATGGTTGGTAGTCACCGAATTGGCGATCGACTGCAGCATCATCGTCTTGCCGGTGCGCGGCGGCGCGACGATCAGTCCGCGCTGGCCTTTTCCCACCGGGCAGAGCATGTCCAGCACGCGGCCAGTCAAATTTTCCTTGGTGGTCTCCAGTCGAATGCGGTCTGCGGGGTACAGTGGCGTCAAGTTGTCGAAGAAAATTTTGTTCCGAGCCACTTCCGGGTCTTCAAAGTTGACCGCTTCCACCTTAATCAGCGCGAAGTAGCGCTCACCGTCCTTGGGAGGGCGGACCTGGCCGGAGACGGTGTCGCCGGTGCGCAAATCGAACTTGCGGATCTGGGAAGGGGAGACGTAGATGTCGTCCGGTCCGGGAAGGTAGTTGTACTCGGGGGCGCGCAAAAAGCCGAAGCCATCCGGCAGGCATTCGAGCACGCCTTCGGAGAAGATCAGGCCGTTCTTTTCGGTCTGCGCGCGGAGAATCTGGAAGATCAGCTCCTGTTTGCGCATGCCGGACGAGCCGGGGATATTCAGTTCCTTGGCGATTTTCGCCAGGTCGGTGATGTTCTTGTCTTTCAGTTCTGCCAAACTAATGCTCATCGGATGTTCCTTATATAGGCCTGGAGTTCAGGCAAGGTTTACTTGGAATTGGACTCCGGGGCGAATCAGGGGATCTCTCTCCGGCTTTCCTCACTCAAGCTTACAAACTGCGTTTACAACGGGTTTTAACGCTTGCGATGCGTTCACGATTCTCCCGTCGCGCAGGGCCGGTCGGCCCTCCGCACTCAGGAGTATCGAAGAAACTTAGTTCGTCAATTCCTTGTCCTGGCCGACTTCACTTGAAAATTTTGGTTCCACATCCGGCACGTCGGCAGGTGAGAGAACGGGCAGTGGACGTTCCAGAGCGATTTGCAGGACTTCATCCATCATTTCCACGAAGTGGATTTTCATTTCCGCCTGAATTTCCGGCGGAATTTCGGCCAGATCCTTTTCATTGTCCTTCGGCAGGATAATAGAGCGGATGCCGAGGCGGTGCGCGGCCAGGAGCTTTTCCTTCACCCCGCCGATGGGCAGCACTTTGCCCCGCAGGGTGATCTCACCGGTCATCGCCAGGTCGCAACGCACCGGAATTCCGGTCAGAGCGCTGACGATGGAAGTGCAGATGGTAACTCCCGCCGAAGGGCCGTCCTTGGGGATAGCGCCTTCTGGCACGTGAACGTGAATGTCGATATTCCGGTAGAAATCCTTGGGCAGGCCAAACAGATGGCTGCGTGACCGCACGTAGCTCATGCCGGCCTGTGCGGACTCCTGCATCACGTCACCCAGCTTGCCGGTGAGCATCAGGCGTCCCTTGCCCTGCATTAGCGTTGCTTCGCTGGTAAGCACCTGGCCACCCACTTCGGTCCAGGCCAGGCCCACCGTCATGCCCACTTCGTTCTTGTGCTCGGCGGCGTTCTCACGGTACTTCACCACGCCGAGATAGTCCGGAACGTTGGGCGGAGTGACCTCGATGGTGAACTGCTTGCCCTCTTCCACCACTTTGCGCGCCACTTTGCGGCAGATGTTGGCCAGCTCGCGATTCAGGCTGCGCACCCCAGCCTCGCGGGTGTAGCGGCGGATCACATCGGTAACGCCTTCATCGGTAATGCGCATGTTGGCTTCGGTGATGCCGGTGGCTTCGCGCTGCTTGGGCACCAGGAAACGAGTGGCGATCTGGTGCTTTTCCTGCTCGGTATACCCGGCGATGCGCAGCACTTCCATGCGGTCCTGCAACGGCTGCGGAATGGTGTGCAGCACGTTGGCGGTGCAGACGAACATCACCTTGGAAAGATCGTACTCGACGTCCAGATAGTGGTCGGTGAAAGCGTGGTTCAGTTCAGGGTCCAGCACTTCCATCAGTGCGGCCGAAGGATCGCCGCGAAAGTCGGTGGACATTTTGTCGATTTCATCGAGAACGAACACCGGATTGATGGTGCCGGCCTTGCGCATCATCTGGATGATTTGGCCCGGAAGCGCGCCGATGTAGGTGCGCCGGTGGCCGCGAATCTCCGCTTCATCGCGCACCCCGCCCAATGAGACCCGCACGAATTTGCGTCCGGTGGCGCGTCCAATGGACATCGCCAGAGATGTTTTCCCCACGCCCGGAGGCCCGAGGAAGCACAGGATCGATCCCTTGGGATTTTTCACCAGTTGGCGGACGGCCAGGTATTCCAGGATGCGTTCCTTGATTTTTTCCAGTCCGTAGTGATCTTCGGTGAGGATCTTTTCGGCGGATTTAATGTCGCGAATCTCGCGCGAACGCTTCTTCCATGGTACCGCGAGCATCCAGTCCAGATAGTTGCGCGAAACGGTGGACTCAGCGGACATTGGCGGCATCATTTCCAGCCGCTTCAGCTCTTGCATCGCCTTTTCCTGCACCTCGGCGGGCATGCCAGAGGTTTCGATCTTCTTCTTCAGCTGCTCGATTTCGTTGGCTTCGCCGCGCCCCAGTTCCTTCTGAATGGCCTTGAGCTTTTCGTTGAGGTAATACTCTTTCTGGGCGCGTTCCATCTGGCGCTTCACGCGCGTATTGATGGAGCGATCCACATTGAGCTTTTCGATCTCCACATCCAGAATGTCGGCGATACGATTCAGGCGCTCGGAAAGCTCAAAGAGCTCCAGCAATTCCTGCTTTTCTTCCACCGGAATCTGCACGTTGGCGGCGATGGTGTCGGCCAGCTTGTTCGGGTCATCGACGCGAACCGCGGCGATCATGGTGTCGTAGTTGAGGCTCTGCGACAGCTTGACGTATTGCTCGAACAGCCCGGTCACACGGCTGGCGGCCTGTTCGATGGCTGGGTTTTGCTCGGTTTTTACCGGGAGCACCCGCACGGTAGCGCGGAAGAATCCTTCGTCGCTGGTTACCTGAACGACCTTGGCGCGCTCGGTGCCTTCCACCAAAACGCGGATGTTGCCATCGGGCAGCTTGACGCTCTGAACGATGTTGGCCAGCGTGCCCACCTGATAGATCTCTTCGGGTTTGGGGTCATCCACCGAGGCATCGTGCTGGGTGGCCAGAAATATCTTCTTCTCGCCGGCCAGCGCCTCTTCCAACGCGCGCACCGATGCTTCGCGCCCGACGATGAACGGGGTCATCATCTGCGGGAAGATGACCATATCCCGTACCGGCATCATCGGCACGCGTTTCACTTCGAGTTTTTCCCGGTTAAACATGGGCCCCCAAGTTTGCCTGGTGTGTGCTGCTACTATCCTGCTTTCTCCAGCAGGCTCCAGTTGATTTCGCGGCTCTTGACCATCTCTCCGGTGACCACGAAGTCACGCAACTTGCGTTGCGCGGGGAGGTGGTACATCACTTCCAACATCAGGTCTTCCAGAATCATGCGCAGGCCGCGCGCGCCCACTTTGCGGGCCAGCGCCAGCTCGGCAACGGTTTCCAGCGCGTCGTCGGTAAACTTCAAACGCACGTTTTCGAATTCAAACAGGCGCTGGTACTGCCGGATCAGCGCGTTCTTGGGTTCGGTAAGGATGCGCACCAGCGCGGGCTTATCCAGATCGCCGAGCACCCCCATCACCGGCAAGCGTCCTACGAATTCCGGAATCAGGCCGTAGCGAATCAAGTCGGTTGGCTGGGCCTGCTGCAGAACTTCGATATTGCGACGGGTCGCCGTGGTTGGGGCAGTCTCCGAATTGAACCCCATCGATTTCTGGCCCACACGCCGCTCGATGATCTTCTCCAACCCCACGAAAGCGCCGCCGCAGATGAAAAGAATATTGGTGGTGTCCACCGGCGTAAATTCCTGGTGAGGATGTTTTCGTCCACCCTGGGGAGGAACGTTGGCGACAGTTCCTTCCAGAATCTTGAGCAGCGCTTGCTGCACGCCCTCGCCCGAAACGTCGCGGGTAATCGAGGGGTTCTCGTCCTTCTTGGAAATTTTGTCGATTTCGTCGATGTAGATGATGCCTTGCTGGGCGCGCTGGACGTCGCCATCGGCGGCCTGCAGCAGCTTCAGGATAATGTTCTCGACGTCTTCGCCGACGTACCCCGCTTCGGTGAGCGTGGTGGCGTCAACGATGGCGAAGGGCACTTCGAGCATGCGCGAGAGCGTTTGGGCCAGCAGCGTCTTACCAGTGCCGGTGGGCCCGATCAGCAAAATATTGGACTTGGTCAGCTCCACGTCGCCCGGCTGGCGGTTCAGGAAAATGCGCTTGTAGTGATTGTAAACCGCGACAGCCAGCTTCTTCTTGGTCTTGTCCTGCCCGATCACGTAGCCGTCGAGGAATGTCTTGATCTCCGGCGGCCGCGGCAAGCGGCGATTGGCCGGACTGGCTTGTTCGCGCTTCTCATCTTCGAGAATCTGCTGGCAAACGCCAACGCACTCGTTGCAGATGTAGGAGCGCGGATACTCCGAGGGCGAACTGATGAGCTTCTCTACTTGCTCCTGAGTCTTATGGCAGAAAGAGCAACGGAGCGACTCATCTGGGCTGAAGCGTTTCACCAGTGTATACCTCTCCCCTTGAGGACCCCAATGGCAAGGGCTATTGAATCCATTCTATGCCACAAGCCGGCTGGGATGCGGAAGTTTTCGTCGGTGCTGTTGCCAACCCCGGTGGAAATCCCTCTAGTGGTGTTGGGCGATGATTTCATCCACGATGCCGTAGGCTTTGCCCTGCTCGGCAGTCATGATGAAGTCGCGCTCGACGTCTTTCTCGATTTTTTCGACCGTCTGCCCGGTGTGATGCGCGAGCATTTGATTCAGCGTCGTCCGGGTGCGGATAATTTCTTTGGCGTGAATATCAATATCGGTGGCCTGGCCGGAAAGGCCGGACATCCACGGCTGGTGGATCAGGATCCGCGAATTGGGCAGGGCAAAGCGCTTTTTGGGCGTGCCCGCCGCCAGCAGGATAGCCGCGATGGAGGCGCACTGGCCGATACAATAAGTAACCACGTCCGGCCGGACGTACTGCATGGTGTCATAGATCGCCATGCCCGCGGTGATCGAGCCACCGGGAGAGTTGATGTAGATCGCGATGTCTTTCTCGGGATCTTCCGCTTCCAGGAAAATCAGCTGGGCGGTGATCAGGTTAGCTACGTTGTCGTCAATCGGCGTGCCGATGAAGACAATGTTGTCCTTCAGCAAGCGGGAGTAGATATCATAGGCCCGCTCACCACGGTTCGTCTGCTCGACAACCATGGGAACAAGTGTGCTCACAGGAACTCCCGAACGATTTTGAAATATCATTGGGAAAATTAGTTGCGCTGAGGGCCGGCTTCAGGAGCTAGTCAGATTTTGCTTTTGTCTGAATCCGAGCTTGGCGGTAGAGCCACTCGAGCGTCTTGTCGCTGCGCAACTTCGATTTCATCCTATCCAGCGCCCCTTGCTTTGTCAAGCGAGCACGCAGCGATGTTGCCGATTCGCCACTCGCTGCCGCGAGGCTTTCAATCTCTTTATCCACTTCTTCCTCGGAGGCATCAAGTTTCTCAGCGGTGGCGATACGGTCCATGATCAGCTCGGCCTTCACGTCATCCACCGAGCGGTCCCGCTGGCGTTCCCGCAGCGATGCCCAATTCAGATTCATGCTCCGGGGATCCACTCCCTGCGATGCCAATTGCCGGACCATGCGCTCCAGCCGCGAATCCATCTGGCTTTCCGCCAGCGCGTCGGGAACCGGGAAATCGTGCTTCTGGACCAGCGTCTCCAGAATCTTTTCGCGGGCTTCCGCGCCCTGCCGCTGTTCGCGCGCCGCTTCCAGTTTTTCGCGGACCTTCACGCGCAGCTCGGGCATGGTGGTTACGCCGTCGGCTTCTCCGGCCAGATCCTTGGCGAACTCATCGTTGAGTTCGGGCAGCTTCTTTTCTTTGATCCCCATCACTTCCGCCGTGTAGGCATAGGTCTTTCCCACTAGCTTGGGATCGGGATAGTCCGCGGGATAGACGGTCTCGAACGGGCGAGTATCGCCGGCAGAGGCGCCACGCAGGTTTTCATTGAAGCTGGCCAGCGTTTCTTCGGCGCCGATGTGGCACAGCACGTCGTCGGCTTCGATCGGATCACCGCCGTCCGACGATGTGCCCTTCAACTTAAGCTGCGCGAAGTCGCCGTCTGCAATCGCGCGGCCTTCTACCGGAACGAAAGTGGCGGAGCGCTCGCGCATCTCTTCGATGGCTTTATCCACCTGCGGGTCGCCCACTTCCATGTCGGTCACTTCGACTTCGAGGTCTTTGTAGTCTCCCAGCTCGAATTCCGGCAGCACTTCGAAGATTGCTTTAAATTTCAACGGGCCTTCGCTCTTCGGTTGTCCTGCAGCCACGGGTGCAACTTCCTCCACCTGCGGCCGCGTCACCGGGATCATCTTCTTTTCGGTGAGAACCTGCTCCAGGAATTCTGGGACCAGGTTCTGGATCACTTCGCCGTGCAGATCGCTGGCGAAGCGGCGGCGGATCAGCGGGATCGGGGCTTTCCCGGGACGGAACCCGGGAATACGGGCCATTTTCGCGTAGTCTCGCGCCAATTTGTCGGTGGCCTTTTCAACGTTTTCGGCCGGGATTTCGAACTCAAGCTCGCGCTTACAAGTGGCTTCGGTCATCTATCTTTCTTATATCTTTCTTAGGTTGAAGATCTCAGGGAATTTCGGTCGCGTCGCGCCGGTTGCTGGTATTCGCCAACGAGGCGCATTTCCGAGCGAAGAAGAGCGGCCAACCGATTTCGTAGTGAAAATACAGTATAGGAAAAGCGTCTGCTGGCGTCAATCAATGATGGCGGTAAATAAGGACGCCGGAATGTGCAGATGGTGCGGGATGAGCGCTGAATTCTTTGTCGACACAGAATCTGGTGCGGGGTAAGGGATTTGAACCCCTACGGCCTTTCGGCCAATGGCTCCTAAGGCCATCGCGTCTGCCAATTCCGCCAACCCCGCCCTACTCAACGCCTGCGCAGCATCAAACTGAATTCTAGCACAGCGGGTTTTAACGACGGATGGGGCCGCGAAATTGAGTACCCTCGCCGAGAAGGAACAGATGTCGCCCACACAGATTCGGCAGATGGATTGAACCGATGCGTCAGCGAATGAGGGGATAGCGAATGTACATTCACGTATTTGCGTTTCGATGGGCGCCGGGAACTTCGGATGCGCAGAAGTTGCGGGTGGCAACAGAGATTAGTGGACTGCAAGGGCGCATTCCTGGCCTGCTGGAGACCCACTTGGGCAGGAATGACTCGCCGCGAGGACAGGGCTACGCTTTTGGTGGGGTGATGAAGTTTACGGATCGGGCGGCGTTTGAGGCCTACGGCACCCACCCCGCCCACGGGGCGCTGCTCGGTTGGTTGCTGCCGCTGATCGAGCCACTGGAGCTTGATTTTGACGCTTAGAGCCATTGCAACTCTAAACAGTTGGACATAGCGCGCGGGTCCGCTGCCGGTCTTTGCGTGAATCGGGAATCTTGCTAAACTGCTCTGACTCATATCGCCCACCTAGAACGGGCAAGTCAACCAAGCGCAAAAATAAAGGGGGAGAACTTGAAGGCTCTTAAAGCTCTAACTATGGGTATGGTCCTATTCGCGACCGCTTCCGTCGCCTGGGCGGCCGACACGGTGGTATTGGGTAACGGCGATAAACTCAGCGGCACCGTTGGAAAATCGGACGGCAAAGTGCTGACTTTTAAGGGCGATACTGCCGGTGATGTCACCATCAAGTGGACCGACGTAAAGGAAATCACCGCAGATAAACCACTTTTCGTGGTCACCTCGGACAAAAAGACCATCAGCGGCACAGTGACCACCGATGGAGGGTCGCTCGTGGTCCATACCAGCTCAGGCGACGTCCGCGTGGCTTTCACCGATGTGACCGCCCTGCGGGGCGGGGATGAAGAGAAAACCTACGAACGGAAGGCCCATCCCAACCTGCGCCAGGACTGGACCGGCGCGGTAGTTTTTGGGTTCAGCCTGGCCCGCGGCAATAGCGAGACTACCAATCTCGCTCTAGGGTTCAACTCCGAACGCAAGACGGCCAACGACGATTTTAAGGGCTACATGTCCACGCTGTACACCAACAACGACGCTCCCGGCGGCGGCGTGACCGCGGACTTGATTACCGGCGGCGCGGCGTACGACAAGAACATCACTCCGAAAATCTTTGCAGTGGTGAGCGCGGACTACTCGCACGATCAATTGCAGGATTTGCACCTGCAGTCGATCTACACGGTTGGTCTGGGATGGCACGCCATCGCCACCCCGAACACCACGCTCGATGCCATCGCAGGTATCAACTACACGCGTGCCACCTACAATTCCGGAGTGGTGGGCGTGGCGGGAGTGGACCAAAGCGTGGCCGGCGCGACCCTCGGCGAGATTTTCATGCACAAGCTGGGAACTTCGACGGTGATCAACGAACAGTTTTATTTCTATCCCAACGTCACCCACCCGGGGCCGTATCGGATGGCGCTGGACGCCAGTTCGGTGACCAAGCTCAAGAAGTGGCTGGGATTGCAGTTTACGGTCAGCGACCGCTACATCAGCGATCCACCGGTCATTGGGACCAAGGCCAACGACATTATTTTTACTACCGGCCTGAATATCGCATTTAGTGATTAGGCCTACTGGCTAGGTACGGGAATTGGCGCGAGAGAAAAACTAACCGCTCCGCCCTCCGGGGCGGTTTTTATTTTTGGTGATGAAAAATGCGCGCGGAAATGTCGGGCCAGAACTCTGCGGTGGCGTTGCTAGCGAGGCGCCCTACCACCCCCAAACCGGTGCGGATGAGCGCGTCTTGGGTGTTGGCTTCGCTATCGGCGCGCCAGGTGTTCGACAGAAAATTGTTGCCGGGGATCGCAATATACCGCGCGTAGGCCGGTCCGTAATCTCCGGAAGGTCGGCGCGCGAGGAACGTCAGCTTGATGGTGTTGCGCACGCGTTCGCCGAATGGTTTATCCGGCACTCGAAAATATCGGGGATCCTCATGCCAGATCGCGCCGAGGCTTGCTTCCATCACGTTTCCGGTGGCGAGGCCGGTGAGGCGCATTCCGTAGCGCTTCGAGAACCCGCTGAATGTGCCGCCGTACTCGTGCGGTTTGTTTTCCGCCGTTCCGATCAGCGCAGGGAAGATTCCGATGGCCAGCGATTGCGGTCCTAGGGTGCTGTCCAGCACCCAGGCGATACGATCGCCTTTGGTCGGCTGACGATACTGCGCGGCTTCTTCCTGCACCCGCGGGTTAGGATTGTCGGCCCCCGGACCGATATACGGCGCGTCGGCCTGACGCTGCTGGGCCGGCGTGGGTGCCGACGGAAGCTCTTTGGAGGGGGCTGGGTTCCGGCGAGGCTTGGGAATCGGGCGTTTGCGCGGCGCAGTTCAGCGCTGCCAGCCCGAAAATGCACCAGACCGAAAACCCAACGCGAAATGTGACTCGACGCCTTATGAACATCGGAAAAGCCTTCCTTGCGATGCAGCGAGCGGTTGAAAACCTGACACCAGCACACTCATTTTAGGAAGGCGCCCGCGAACGAGCTATCCGTAGAATGGTGTATTCATCGTGAAACCTGTGGGTAAAAGTACGGAATAGCGCCCCAAAACAAGTGCTTTATGACGGTGCGGCGGGTGGTCGCGCTGATCTTCGCTCAATCATGGGCCGACGCTGGCTGTGCGAAATTTCAGGCTACGAAGAAGTAGCCGCGAACAAGGCGGCGGCTCCGGCAATCCCAGCTTCATCGCCGTAAAACGCAGGTAGCAGCGGAATTTCGTTGCAGCGCTGGATAATCGAAAATTCGCACATGCGCCGATGGATGTCCCCGAAAAGCGGTCGCAGCAGGAGCGACGCTCCGCCGCCGATGACCACTACGTCGGGTTCGAGCAGATCGACAATGTTGCTGAGCCACAGGCCAAGAAGCTCGACGCTTTCCATCAGCGTTTCGCCGGCGATGGGATCGGCCGCGGCAAAAGCCTCGCCGACCATGTGTCCGCTGATCGCGTCCACGTTTCCGCCGGCAAGTTTCAGCAGCGCCGAACCCCGAGCGGGATCCGCGGCCACTTTGGCGCGCGCGCGTCGCGATATGGCATGGCCCGAGGCGAGCACTTCGATGCAGCCCGGCTTTCCGCATCCGCACAGCGGTCCGCGATAGTCGATGCTCATGTGGCCGCCTTCGGCGGCCGCGCCGGTACGTCCGTTATAGATGTGCCCGTCCATGACGATGCCCGTCCCGATCCCAGTGCCGATGGTGGCGTAGAAAACAGTTTTGTAGCCGCGCCCGGCACCCCAAATGGTTTCCGCGAGCGCCGCGGCGTTCGCGTCGTTTTCCACCTTCACCGGCACGTTGAAGATGCGCGAGACTTCCGCCGCCAGGGGATAGTTGCGCCAGCAGAGCACGTTGGGAGGGTTGAGCACCACGCCGTGGATGGGATCGAGCGGTCCCGGCGCACAAATTCCGATCGCGGCCGCTGCACTTCCAGCGTCCTCAGTTTTTGCAGCTTCCGTCATCACTGCGTCGATCGCGGATTTCACCGCAGCCAAGCCCGCCGCGGCTCCGTCGTTCGAAAACATAGGAGTTCGCACGCGGTGGCCTATCTCGCCAGTAGGTCCCACAATTCCTGCGGCAATCTTGGTGCCGCCAATATCGACCCCGATCACCGTGCGCGTTTCAGTCATTTTTCAGCGTGACGCTCCCGAATTTCACCACGTCCCGAGACCACGTTGTCGCGGCTGCTGCGCCACGGGCATTCCATGCTCGCACCTTCTGAGTTTACAGCGAAGACCAATAGGACAGATTTGTTGCGCGTTGATTCTATGTGTTCTGCAGTGCGCACGAAAGTCTTCATCCTACTAAGTCGCCGGGGATTTGAAGAGAATTTGGGGCGAGCAACGGCGATGGGAGCCACGGCCCGTAGTGCCGAGCAGCAACTCCTCCGAGGCCGCAGCCTGTCTTCAATTACTTAGCGAGAGCCTATGGCCGTATTTTGGGGCTGGTCCGAGTGTGGTGGCTGGCGCTGGTGGATCATGCAGGCTGCGACGGTTTCGCGGTGCTGGGTAAGTCCCACGAATTCGTCGAAGAGTTGCCGGTAGGCTTCGTCGAGCAGAACCCTGGACATTTCGAGTGTGTCGCCGGTTGCTTTCCAGCGTGTTTGAATCTTTCCCCTGAGCAGGCGTGCGAGGACCACCGCGCGATCTCCGTTGCGGAACGCGATTACATTTTGAAGCTCGTGGTTCTCGGTTGGTTTCGCCATCGTCCCCTTCCGTTCTGGCTGGAGACCCATTTTTCACGGGTGCAGGGGGCGAAGCCTAGCTGTACGCAAGGACAGGTGGTCCCACCGGTAACGCGTAGTGTCCCTTAGTCTTAGCTAAGTAGTAGTCACACCATGTGTGATACGTACGTGACCTGGGGCGGCGACGAACAGCAAAGCTAGAGGCAACACATTGAGGTACGAGTGATGAAGCTGGGCTGCCTGCATTTCGCGGATTTGCGTGACAGCTTTTGTTCGGATTGGCGGAGAAACGCGATGGTGCCAGCCGAACACCGGAAAACCAGAGCCGAAGAACGGACAACAACACGGCAGTCACGTGGCTACAGGCGATGGAGCGGAGCGAGCGACCTGCGGCTCTTAGCCAGGGCGATTCGCGCGGCGGCCAAGATTACTCCCGCTTCGCGCGCGGACTTGGACATGAGCGGTGTCGTCATTTCTTTCATGACGCTGACCAGTGCAGCCCGGGCAACTTCGTTCGTGGCGTGCTTTTTCATAGAATATCCAGATCACATTAACACGGAACCCATTCAGTTGGACGTAATACGGTTACGTACAATCCGCAAAAGATGCCCGCAGGATTGCTGGGATTACTCTTACGAAAGTGTACCAAAGTGGACAGATCATGCTTCGTCGTCCGAATATTCTGGTTTTGCTCATTCAAAGGGGTTTGCAAGAGGAGACTCAGTGGAATTTCCAGCACGCTCGCCGACGCCAGCGAATCGCAGCCGCACGCAAGATTCTGTGAACCAACACCATTTTCTATTGGTTGGCGTTCTGAGAGCGAGCCGGCCAGTGACCGTTCACCTAAACGAGGCGCCATTCGTGGGGATGGAACTAGAAGCCGGATCCGATTGGAGTGGCATCAAGCCGGGAACCAGGCTGCGGGTGACTTACATGCGGCTCCATGTGGAGCAACCAACGCAGTCATTCCCCCGCAGCATGCTCCACGTGGTGGCAGTCTAGATTAGATCGGAGCCCCTCATCGAGGCGCAACTAAACACGGGTTTGACGTTCGCGGTCTTTTCATTGCCCGAGCTTTCGATCCTCGAGCTCGCTACCACCATGGCGGAGTTCGAAGTTTGGGAGCAGGAGAATTTTGGCGCAGGAAAAAGCAGTGAAGATCGCCTGACGGTGTGGGACGCAACGCAGAGAGGCACCAGGCTGGCGGCGATGCTTGAAGAAATTGAACGTGCGGCGTCGAGTGGGCCGCCAGTGACGGCAAGATCAGGCTAAATGCGTGCGCGACTTCCTACTACAACGCTTCGATGGCATACGCTACTTCGAGAAGGCGCGGTACGGCACACAAAAGGTGCTCTCCAGCTTGTTGGCTGTCGCGCTGCGTAGTGAAGTGGCAGTGTCGAAAGTGTCGAAATACATTCTCATCGCCGATGACAGCGGAGCGATTCGCAGCGCTACGCGCCAATCATTGGAAAGCCGGCCCGGGTTCAAGGTCTGTGGCGAAGCTGTGGATGGGCTGGATGCGGTGGAGAAAGCGCGGCGTCTGCGGCCCGACCTGATTATTTTGGATCTGGCCATGCCGCGGATGAATGGTTTACAGGCGGCGCGCGAGCTGCGGGCGATGACGGTCCGTGTGCCAATCATTTTATTCACGTTGTACGCCGACGTAGTTGGGCCTCAGGTTGCCGTGGCCGCGGGAATCAGCGCGGTGGTTTGTAAAACGGATCTGCCTGCGTTGCAGCGGAACGTCGAAAGCCTGCTGGTCCCCACGTAGTTGAAGCAACCAGGGCCAACCGCGCGATTCCCAGGAGCCGTCTCGTTCGCTTCGCCGATTTTTGCAACTTCAAACTCAGTTCCATGCTCTTAGATTTTTTGGAGGCAACGCGGTTGAAGTGATAACGACAGACTCTCTGAGAATGGGTGGAACGGAATGCAATCGGGCCTAACAAACAGCGACCAACTTGTTCGAGATCAACCCGCCTCCCTGCGCTGCGAGCGCGATCGCAGAACTAAGTGATTACTCGCCGCCATGGGACCGGGCCGAACTCGGCCCCAGCCCCAGGCAACCTGCTTCGCGCCAGATGCCGACGCCGATAATGGCACGCAGTTCCTTCTTGTGGGCCTTTGGTGGGCACGATTTCTTTTCGCATTGCAGGTGGATTGTCAGTAGCTGGGGCACTGATTGGGGGATTGGCGTGTTGTTCATCGAAATCTTCGTCTGCAAAGATGCTGCGAAAGCCGAAGGCTCAGCGAATTGTGGGACGCCGTTGGCACAGTCCTTCCTCGCGCAAACCAGCTGGACTGCTGAAATTCGCCTAAACATTAAAGGGAATTGGGGTGAGCGACGGGGATTGAACCCGCGACCCTCGGTGCCACAGACCGATGCTCTACCAGCTGAGCTACGCTCACCACTGAGTGATTACGACCGGCAACAGTTTACGCCACGCCTCCCATAACTTCAACGCGCGCCGTTAAGGACATCTGTAAATCTTCGCCAGTGGATGGAAGTTCAGTTTGGTTTGCGTCCACATTAGCCCTAAGATTCGGCGTGAAGGAGATTCACCGGTGCTCGTTCTCAACGCCGAAGGGGTGGCCAAGTGGTTCCGCGGATTCGAGAACCTCGGAATTAGGTCTAATTATGCGTATGCCGATAGCGACGGACTTTTCTTTACACATCCCGAGGCCGCTTGTATCGACCTGGAATATCCGCCAAAACTTGAACGGCTTCCGGTCTTTGCGCATTGCCTCGCAACAATTGGGTATGAAGACCAACACTTCGATGGGGCTTTGATTTGGCGTACCAATTGGAGCGTCTGGAATTTATTTGATGAGGGTGTTGGGTATCGTGTCATCGAACGAATAAATACTGGCGCTGGTCAACCCAACGCGATCGATGCAGCTCCGGGCCATCGATTTCGGGCTGATGAACTTCCCGATGCAATTGGAATGTTGTTGCAACCAATGATATTCGCATGGGACTGCTACTACCTGCCCATCTGATCATACGGTACAGGTGAGTTCTTCCTACACGTAAGCCATGATTCGTTCGTAAGTGTTGTCACTCGGACCACAGCCTTTTACGACCGGGTATTTCAGCAGCTAGACAAGCTCGACCTCAATCCAAAGGCCGGAAACGAGGCGCGATGGAACCGTTTCTGCCGCCGAACTTAGTAGCGTAACTTTCACAGACCGCCGACAGGGTTCACCAGTCCGCTTATCACACGCGAAAGTTCCCTAACTGTTGGACCGGGGCTGCCTGTTTGAACCCTGCTTAGCCCACCTTGCGGCTCTTCTTTCCGCCTTCGGCGGGGCGCTTGCCTACCACGCTGAGCGGCGGACGCTTTTCGCCGCGCGCGGCAGCAGGCGCGGGCTTCTCGGCCAAACTTCTCTTCAGTGCTTCCATCAAGTCGATCACCGGTGCTCGCGCGACATGCGGTGCGGTAACCACCTGGCGCCCGGCGGCTTTCGCGTCGATCAGGTCGCGCAGACCTTGCTGGTAGGCGTCGTGATATTTTTCAGGCTGGAACGGTGCGGCCAGGCTCTGAATCAGTTGCAGCGCCAGCGCGCGTTCCGGCTCTTTGATTTCGCCCTTCGGCGCGGGGCTGGTTTCGGCCTGACGAATTTCGTTGGAATAGAACATGGTGTGCAGGGTCATGCCATTTCCGTGAGGACGCACGATCACGATGTGTTCCCGGCTGTGCATGGTGGCCTTGGCGATGCCCGCGTACCCGGACTTCTTCATGGCTTCGAGCAGCAGGTGATACGCCTTCTCGCCGCTTTCCTCGGGCGCTACGTAGTACGACGAATCGAAGTAGAGCGGGTCGATCTCGTCGATCTTCACGAACTCCAGAATTTCCATGTTGCGCACGGACTCTGGCTCGATCTTCTCGATCTCATCTTCGCTAAAGAGCAGGTATTGGTCCTTCTCGAATTCATACCCCTTCTCAACTTCCGAGCGCTCCACCATGCGGTTGCACTGCGGGCAGAACAGCGGCTGCTTGAGCCGGGTATGGCACACCGAATGAATCTGATTGAAGCTGATGCGTTCGGTGCGCGCCGCAGGCGACAGGCGGATTGGGATCGATACCAAGCCGAATGAAAGAAAGCCCTTCCAGGACGATGCGGCCATAGCCCCCTCCATGAGGTCCGGCCATGCTACCTGACGATTGCGGGGCGGTGCAAGCGAGAGAAACGCCGTATTACAAAGTCGGCACTAGTCTCGTCCTCTGCTCGAAGCGAAGCCCGATCCACGCGTTCGCGCACTGACCAAGCGCGAGCCTCGGTCCCTCGCCTCCTCTCCGTACTACTGATAGTAGGATTACGCTCATTTTTTCTGTGGATATCGCGTGAAAACAACTTTTCGGATGGTGTCTTTGGGAGCATCTTAGGGGCGACGCGTCTGTATTAAATCGACACGTACAAAGAGTGACAAGGAGATTCCATTGAAATACACATTTACGACAGTTGCGCTCGCGGCGGTGTTGGCTGCAGCTACGGCGCCAATGTTTCGGGACACCGGGACCCGGCACATGAACAGCGTAGCACCGCAGTCTAGCTCGTCACCGCGGTGGGTAGCGGACGGAACGGAGCCGGCACC
>Ga0182024_10005460_pt1 | contig 28518 bp, 29 predicted proteins | sample P32metaG_FD_120480 | JGI IMG/M metagenome (GOLD analysis project Ga0182024, IMG submission 120480) | Permafrost microbial communities from Stordalen Mire, Sweden - P3-2 metaG (Illumina Assembly) | ecosystem: Environmental > Terrestrial > Soil > Wetlands > Permafrost | place: Sweden: Stordalen...
CGCCATCCAGGACCTTTTCGCGGACGCGACGTCGGTGGACGGCATGTTCCAGCCGCGCCTGGGCCTCAACTACACCCCGCTGCCCGCCACCAAGTTCCACCTCTACTACGGCAGGCTCTTTCAGCCCGCCCCGGCCGAGGACCTGCGCGACAGCTTCTCCCAGGTGAGCGGAAATCTACAGCCTTACGACATCAAATCCGAAAAGGACCAATACTACGAGGCCGGCGTGGCCCAGCAGGAGGGCGACCAGCTCATCAGCGTGAACACCTACTACAAAGACGCGGTCAACCTCCTGGACGACACCCAGCTCCTGAACACGGCCATCACGGAACCTTACAACTACTCACAGGGCTTCGTGTACGGAACGGAGCTGTCCATCAACGGCAAATTCCTGGACCACTTCTCGGATTTCCTCACCTATTCCTATGAGATCGCCCAGGGCTACGGGGCCAGCGGCGGGCTCTTCGCCCTTTCGCAGGCGGATCTGGCGACCGAGGAGGCGGGAGGGGACGATTTCTGGCAGTACCTGGACCATTGCCAGATCAACACGGCCAACGGCGGCCTGACCTATAACCTGGGGGGCTTCACCGTGGGCGCCACCGGCCTTTACGGAAGCGGGCTGCGCACCGGCTTTGACAATGAGGTGAGCCTGCCGCCCCACTTCACGGTGGATGGGACGATCAGCTACGCGGTCACGGGAAAAAGCTGGCTGGAGGATGTTAAGGTGGCCTTGGACGTGACCAATATTTTCGACGACGTGTATCCGATCTTCGTGGACAACGGGTTCAATGGGTCGCACTACGTCGCGCCGACGGGGTTCATGGTGCACGTGATCAAGACGCTTTGATTTAACGCCCGTCTCTTTGAGGCGGGCTGTTCAAAATAAAAAGCCCCCCACCGTGAGGTGGAGGGCTTTTTTTCGCGGACGAGAAAAACCCCCGGCGCGCAGGATCTTTGGGCTTACGCGCCGGTCTGGACTGAATAGCCTTTTTCCTGCCACTTCGGCAGGCCGCCGCTGAACTCTTTGACCTTGAAGCCGAGGCCGGCCAGCTTTTCGGCCGTCTTGGTCGAGGCGTTGCAGGCCGGGCCGCCGCAATAGGTGACGTAAACGGCGTTTTTGTCGAACGAAGCCACGGCCGCGGCCGTGACGTCCTTGGCGCTCAGGTTGATGGCGCCGGGAATGTGCGCTTCGGCGAAGGATTCGGCGTTGCGCGCGTCCACCAGCACCATGCCGGCTTCTTTGGCCTGCTGGGCGTCATAGACTTCCGCGACATTGGACTCCAGGGCCAGTTTGAGGGCCAGGTAACGCTGGGCTTCGGCCGGCTGGGCGGCGTTTTCGAGGATACGGGCGCTGACTTGGGGCATGGTTTTCTCCTAAAAAGGGTTCAGGGACGGCCTTTGCGGGCGCCCTCAGGGTATTCCATCATCTTATACGTTTCCTAGGACATAACAGTTCTGGAAGCGGCACCCTGAGGCGGGGGATATGTGCCGGACCAAGGCCTGGATGGCCTTGGCCGCCACATAGTCCCCCGCCTTCAACGGGCTTAGAAATAGGTATTTAAGCGCAGGAATCGGGACGCCAATGGAACCAACGGCGGTGGGCCCATTCATAGATCAGGTTGCCCAAGAGAATTCCGGCCACCGTGCCAAACGCGATGAAATGGCCCTCCCCTAACTGCACTACCGACGGGCCGGGGCAGGTGCCGGTGACGGCCCAGCCGACGCCGAAGATGGCGGCGCCGGGGAGGGTCCCGGGGGTCAGGCGGCGGTGGGGCCAGGGCAGGCCTTTGGGGCCGGCGGCCTTGAGCCAGGCGAAAAGGGGCAGGGCCACGGCGATGGCCCCGCCGATGACGAAATAAAGGCGGGGGCTGCGCAAAAGGAACATGTCGCGGATGTAGTCGAAACGGGTGGCCCCAGCGCGGCTGATGATGAAGCCGAAGCCAAGGCCCCAGAAGAGGTAGGGCAGATGCGGGCGCGCCTTCATGACAGCAACCCGTTCCAAAGGAAGGCCACCGCCATGCCCACGGCGAAGAAGACCATGGTCGCGTAAAGGCTGGGGAGCTGCCTCTGGCTGATGCCGAAGATCGCGTGGCCGCTGGTGCAGCCGCCGCTCATGCGGGTTCCGAAACCGATAAAAACGCCCCCTCCAAGAAGCGTGGCCGCCTTGGCCCAGAGCGGCCAGCCCGGGAAGGACTGGCCCATTCCGGGCAATTCAAATCCGCCCGTGCCTTCCCCGCCCAAGGCCCACGCCAACAGGCCCGCCGTGAGCAGGCCGGCCAGCCACCACAAACGCCAATGCGGAGCCTTGTCCCGGGGGTAATAGGGGAGGCGCAGGGGGTCGTCGGTGAGATCCAAGCTGTCCTGGCCGCGCGCGGCCTCCAGGACCGCGGGGAACGAACTGCTTGCCCCGAGGTTCCGGCGCTGAAAAAGGAAGAACGCGACCGCATACAAACCGATCAAAGCGCCGGCTACCCAGCCCGGCCAGGATTCCACGAACAAGGCATGGACCATGTTCAAGCTCCCGGGAATGCGCGGACAGATGCCGCAGGGGGTCGTGCTTCCAAGTTCTTGGTTAATATTTCATAATAATATCGTACATTTTTAATAAGATTATTTAAAGAATTTTAAAAATTTTTAAAGACAGCAGGAACACCGGCTTCGCCAGACGCCAAAAGTTAAGGTGCTTGGCCCGAAACCGGGCCGCTGACGATTTCCCTACCCAAAAGCCCCACTCGGACGTGGACCGGGGAGACCGCTTTGGCTCTCAACAACTGCGCTTCAATATGCCCGAGCATGGCGGGGCTAAGGACGCCGTGGCCCTGCCAGAGGATCTGTTGGTTGGAATCCACCACGACCAAATAGGGGTCGTCCTCGCCGGCCACCTTGTCGTAGGCCAGCGCTTGTTTCCATAAGGCGCGGCCGTGCTTCAAAAGCAGGACATAAGGGTAGCGCGCCTTCGGCGTCCGCTCGCGGACACTGCGGGAGATGAACATCATGATGAAGAAAGGGACATTTTCCGTCGGGATCACGGACAGGATGCGGCAGTCCACGTCCGACCCGTGCATGCTCCAGAGGCGGTCCTCCCAGGCCTGGCAAGGCTCGGAGGAGGCCCGGGTGAAGCCGACGATGACCACCGCCGCGGTTCCGGATAGCAGGCTGAGCGTGTCGACGGGATTGCCCGAAAGGTCCTGGGTGATCGCGCGGGGCAGGGTGTCGGCCCTTGCGGACGCGCCCCCTATGATGAATGCCAGCGCCAAAGGCAAGATCAGCTGGAGCTTCATGGCCGCCAGTGCCAGGCCTTGGGCCGGGTGAAGGCCAGGATGCCTTCCTTGGACAGCACCGTGCCCAGCCCGCTGTGCCCCCTGCCCGACCATGGCAGGCGTGGGCTGACCCGGTCGCAGCAGTTGAAGTAGGCGGATCCGGCGTTGACGCGGGCCAGCAGGCCCTCGGCCACGGCCGCGTCCCGGCTGTAGACCCCGGCCGTGAGCCCGTATTCCGTGTCGTTCATCAGCGCCAGGGCCTCTTCGTCCCCGCCCACTTTCTGGATTCCGATCAGAGGCCCGAAGGTCTCCTCGCGCATGACCTGCATGCTGTGGTCCACGTCCACCAGCACGGTCGCCTCGAACCAATTGCCCGGTTCCGGAAGCCGTTTGCCGCCGCAGAGCAGGCGCGCCCCTTTGGCCAGCGCGTCGCCAACCTGGGCTTCCAGCACCAGCAACTGGGCCGGACGGGTGATGGCCCCAAGGTAAGTGGCCTCATCGCGCGGCGGCCCCAGCCGAAAACCCCTGACCTCGGCGACAAAAGCGTCCACAAAGGCGTCGAAGATATCCGCATGGACATAGAGGCGTTCCACCGAGCAGCAGCTCTGCCCGGTGTTGTAGAAGGCCCCATCGGCCAAACCCGCGGCCGCGGCCTTGACGTCCACGTCCGGGCGGACATAGACCGGGTCCTTGCCCCCCAGCTCGAGCTGCAGCTTGGCCAGGGAGCGGTTCGCCGCGGCAGCCACCTTGAGCCCGGTGGCGTAGGAGCCGGTGAAAAAGACCCCGTCCAGGGCATGCTCAAGCAGGACCGCGCCCGCGTCCCCGAGCCCCAGCACGGGAATGAAGACGTCCCGCGGCACGCCCGCCTCGTGCAGGAGCCGGGCCACGGCCAGGCCGGTCAGGCTGGAGAATTCGGAGGGCTTGTACAGGACGCTGTTGCCCGCGAGCAGGGCCGGAACAAAGACATTGGAACCGACAAAGTAGGGATAGTTCCAGGCCGAGATGTTGGCCACCACGCCCAGGGGCTCCCGGCTGACGCGTTCCTCGAGCCCGGCTTCACGGTGCACGGTCTCGGTCGCGAGGACCGCGGGCGCGGCCTCCAAAAAGAAATCGATGCGGCGCAGCACGCCGTCGAGCTCGTTGCGGGACTGGGTGATGGGCTTCCCCACTTCCCCGCTCAAGATGCGGGCCAGGTCCTCGCGATGCTCCACCACCAGCCCCCGGAAGCGGCCTATGGCCGTTGACCGGGCCTGGAGTCCGAGCGCCCACCAAGCCGGCTGGGCGGCGCGGGCCGCGCCGACCTTGGCCGCGATCGCGGCGGGATCATCCTGGTCCAGGCTTTGGATGCGGACCCCGGTGGCCGGGTTGATCACATCAAACACGCTGCAGCCCCGTCAGAGAAGCCTTGAGGAAATCCTTGAGGAACACCGTCCCGTCCAAGAGGCTCGCGTCCCCGGGGTCCTGGAACTCCGGATGCCACTGCACCGCGAATAGCTGCGGGCCGTCCACGGCGCGGAAGGCCTCCACCAGGCCGTCATGCGAGCGCGCCTCGACGGCCAGCCCCGCCCCCAATTCCCGCACAGCCTGGTGGTGCACGCTGTTCACGCGCGTCTCCGACACCCCGGCCAAGGCGGCCAGGCGGCCGTCCAACCGCAGGCCGTGGAAATTCCGGTCATAGACAGCCCAATCCCGGTGGACCGTGGGTCCCGGATGCTGCGTGGCCAGGTCCTGGTAGAGCGTGCCGCCGAAGGCCACATTGAGCAGTTGCGCCCCGCGGCAAATGCCCAGGATCGGCTTGCCCTGGACGCGGAACGCCCGCACCAAGGCGATCTCATAGGCGTCACGGATGGCATCGCCCGACCATTCCGCCTTCAGCGGGGCTTCGCCGTAGCTCAGGGGCGAGACATCCGATCCGCCCTGCAGGACCAGCCCGTCCAAAGGCCCGGCCAGGGCCTCCAGGTCGACGGACAGCCCGGGCTCGGTGCCCGGGTCGGGCACAAGGTAGCACAAGGCGCCCTGGGCCATGACCCAGCGGGCCAGGGACTGCTCCAGATAGAGCAGGGTCTTGCCCTTGAAGATGGGCCTTAGCGGGTCCGCATGGAAAAAGCAGGCCGACAGGCCGATGCGCAAGGCCCTCATCGGGCCCCCGCGAAGATGGCCGCGAAATCCGCCTCGGTCACCGGCCGGGGATTGCCGGAATGGCAGGCGTCCTGGAAGGCCAGCCTGGCCAGCCGGGGGACCAAGTCCGCGGAGACCCCGGCCGCGGCCAAGCCGGAGGGGACGCCCAGGCGCTCCTTAAATGCCTTGATCCAGGCCAAAAATTCCCTGGATCCGCCCTGCTTCAGCCCGACGGCCTGGGCCAGGGCTTCGAAACGCCGCGGCACGGCCTCAGCGTTGAAGGCCAAAGCGTGGTCCAGCATCACCCCGTTGGCCAGGCCGTGGTGGAGGTCCGCGGCCGCGGACAGGGCGTGGGCGCAGGAATGCACGACGCCCAGCCCTTTTTGGAAGGCCAGGGCCCCCATCATCGAGGCCATGAGCATGTCGCCGCGCGCGTCCAAGTCGCCGGGGGACTCCACGCAGCGCGGCAAGGCCGAGGAAGCCAGGCGCAGGCCCTCCAGGGCGATGCCGTCGCAGATGGGATGGTAGGCCTTGGCCAGGTAGGCCTCCACGCAGTGCGTCAGGGCGTCCATGCCCGTGGCCGCGGTCAGCTTGGGCGGCAAGCCTAAGGTCAGCTCGGGATCGGCGAAGACGGCTTGGGCCAGCAGGCGCGGATCAAAGATGATTTTCTTCACATGGGAGGCGTCGTCGGAGATCACGGCGCTGCGCCCCACTTCGCTGCCGGTGCCGGCCGTGGTGGGAAGGGCCACCCAAAAGGGCAGCGCCTGGTCCACGGCCCGCGCCCCGGGCAGGTCGTCCTCATAGTCGAAGAGGTCCCCGGGGTGGTGGACCATCAGGACCACGGCCTTGGCCACGTCCAGGGCCGCGCCGCCTCCCACGCCCACCACGCAATCGGCGTGTTCCGCGCGGAAGGCGTCGACGCCCGCCGTCACCTGCGAACGCACCGGGTTGCCCCACACGCCGCTGAACACCGCGGCTTCAAGGTCCGCCAGCCGCAGTTCGTCCACCAAGGCGGTGAAGTCGGGCAGGACCGCGAAGCCCCGGTCCGTGACCAGCAAGGGCCTGCGGAAACCCCGCACCTTCAGGAAGGCGGCGAGCTTGTGGCGGAGACCCGGGCCGAAGTGGATGGGGGTGGGAAAGCTGAAGCGTCCGGTGGCCATGTCAGATGATCTCTAGATAGCGTTTGAGTTCCCAGTCGGTCACCGCGTCCTGGAATTGGCGCCACTCCCAGCGCCGGGTCTGCACGAAGTGCTCCACGAAGGCCGCCCCGAACAGCTCCCGCGCCAGCGCCGAGCCGGCCATGGCCTCGGTCGCCTCGTGCAGGGTGCGCGGAAGGCGGGGCGTTTCGGAGGCGTACGCGCTGCCGATCACGGGGTCGGGAAGCCGGAGCTTCTTGCGCACGCCATAGAGGCCGGCCGCGACGCAGGCCGCGAGGGAAAGGTAGGGGTTCACGTCCGAGCCCGGCACGCGGGCCTCCAGACGGGTGGATTTGGGGCCGCCGGCGATGACGCGGAAGGCCGTGGTGCGGTTGTCCATCCCCCACACCGGTTTGGTGGGCGCCCAGTACCCGTCCACCAGGCGCTTGTAGCTGTTCACCGTGGGCGCGAACATCGGCAGGATCTCGGGCAGGCAGAGCAGCTGGCCGGCCAGGTAGCTTTTGAAAAAATCGGACATCTTGTTCGGGTCGTCCGGGTCATAAAAAAGGTTGGTCTTGCCGCTTAAGTCCCAGAGGCTCTGGTGGCAATGGCCGCTGCAGCCCGGCAAGGCGCTGTTCCACTTGGCCATGAAGCTGGGCAGGATGCCGAAGCGGTATGCGATCTCCTTGGCCGCGGTCTTGAAGAGGAGCCCCCGGTCCGCGGCCTCCAGGGCGTCCGAATAGAGTATGGCGGCTTCGAACACGCCCGGCCCGGTCTCGGTGTGCAGGCCCTCCAGGGGGATTCCGAAGGCCGGCAGTTCGTCCATCAGCGCGGTGAAAAAAGGCTGGTTCAGGCTCGCCCTCAGCAGGGAGTAACCGAACATGCCCGGGGTCAGCGGCTCGGGCTTGTGGTGGTCCTTCAGGGCCAGGGACTGGGGCGTTTCCTTGAAATTGAACCACTCGAATTCCATGCCCACTTTGGCTTGGGCCCCGGCTTCGGCGGCCTGGGCCAGGATTTTTTTGAGCAGATTGCGCGGATCCACGGCCAAGGGTCCGCCCTGGGCGTCCTCAAAGTCGCCCAAGAAAAAGGGTATCTTGTTTTCCCAAGGGACCCGGCGGGCTGTCCCTAAGTCCACCCGCACCTGGGCGTCCGGGTAGCCGGTATGCCAGCCGGTGTAAGCCGCGTTGTCGTAACAGGCGTCCGAGGAATCCCAGCCGAAAACCACATTGCAGAAACCGAATCCGTCGTCGACCGCGGCCAGGAACTTCTCCTTGCGCAGGTATTTGCCGCGCAGGACCCCGTCGATGTCCGCCACCGCGACCTTGACCTTTTGTATGCTCGGATCCTTGAGCCACGCCAGGGAGGCGGGCAGGGACTTAGGAAGCTTCGACGGGATTTTGGCCATGCTTTCCTCCGGGATGCACCCCTATTAGAAGATTGGGGCAAGACCCCGTCAATGCCCGGACGAGCGCACTGTTACGGTCGTGTTTCGGCGGCCAGGGCGGCGTTGACCAGTCCGTTGCTCGGGTTCATGCCGTGGGCCTTGAGCAAGGCCAGGCGGGCCGCCGCGGCCTGGCCCTCTTTGGCCAAGGCCAGGGACAGGAAATACCGGACATAGTCGGAGTCCGCGCGCGCCAGCGATGCCTCGAAGCAGCGCTGGGCCTTCCCGGGATCGCCGCCGAACAAGGCCGGGGCATAGAGGAAACGGAGGCCCTGGGCCTCGAGGACCTGGGGATCATCCGGAGCCAGGCGCAGGGCGGCCGCCGTTTCCGACCCGTTCATGGGACCGAAACGCAGGGCCGTGAAGGCGTCCCCCAAAAGCACCCTGCGGCCATAGACCTCGGCCAACACGCAATGGGCGCCGGCCGAGGAAGGCCGGCGGGATGCCGCCTCCTTGGCCCAGCGCGTGGCCGGGTCAAGGCAGGCCCTGGCCTGGGACTTGTGCCCGGCCAGTTCGTAGACATAACTCAAGTAGAGGTAAGCGCGCGCGGCCTGGTAGGAACAGTCAAAGCCGGTCGCCGGGTCCCCGGCGCAGGCCGTCAAGACCGCGGCGGCCGAAGTCAGCGGGGCGGCCTGGAAGCTTCGCTTCCCTTCATCCACCCAGTGCGCGGCGTCCGCCATCGACGGCTTGCTATCCGCCGTCGGGGTGCCGCTCAGGGCCATTGAAGTCCCGCTGAGCGCCGTGGAGCTTCCGCAGCGCGGCAAGAGCGGGCCGCCCGGCGCAGGCTGGGTGGCAGGCAGGGCTGCGCGCAGGCAGAGGGCCGCCAGTCCGGCGACGATCCATGCGTTTCGCCTCAACACCGGGTCCAACGATACAGGTTCGTGCCCAAGGACGGCCAGGCGCTGAGGCAAGCCAATCCCGCGCGCCGCGGCCAGGCGCTCAACATCCCGTAGTGGAGGCCCAAGGCCAGGCCAAATTGCAGCGGGGAGGCGTCCCAAACGCGACGTTCGCTTGTCTGACCCGCCAAGTCCTTGGCCAAGGACTTGGCCAAGGACTCACCCGAGGCCAGGGCCCGGTGGATGCCGTCGCCCAACAGGGGGGGCCAAACCCTGCGCCGGTCGCCCAGCAGCAGGCTTCCGGAACGGGCGGTCAGGGAAAATCCTGAAATCGCGGAATCCGCCCGCAGCCACGGGGCGACGGCGGCCAGGATCGGATGCCCTTTCAGCAGCTTCGCCACGGACTGCCCGCGCCGGCCGATGAGGCCGACGCATATCGTGCCGTCATCCATCCAATCCATTCCGGCATAGGCCCCGTCCAAAGGCAGCATGATCAGGTCCACCTGTCCCAATGCCGGAGGGGCCGCCTCCGCGGGCAGGTAAGCCTTCCAAGCCATCCACGGGCCGTCCCGCCTCCCGGCGCCGCGGCCCCGCGCGTCGACCACCCTCCCGTCGTCCTGGCCGGCCTGCCACTCGCTAGCTTCCTCGAGCCGGCCGCCCAACGCGCGGAAACGTTCGGCCATAGCGGAGTCCAAGGCGGAACGCCGCAGCCCCCAAGCCTGTGGGGCCAGGTCGAATTCGCTGTAGGACTGTTCGTCCGCGTAAAAACGCGCACGCCGTAAGGGGCGTGGCGGATGGGCCAGATGCCTGTCCACGCCCAAATCGCGCAGGCGTTGCCAGGCTTGCGGCGAAAGAAAGCCGCCGCAGACCTTTTTCAGGGGGTAACGGCCCCGCTCATGCACGGTCACGGCCCAGCCCCGCTCCAGCAAGCGTATGCCGCAGGCGAGTCCGGCCGGCCCCCCGCCGGCGATGGTCAACTCTTGCGCCACGTCAAGATCCAGCGGAAGGGGAAATGCCACTCGATGCGGGCCCCGGGCAAAACCGATTCGGCCAAGTCGCCCAGTTCCGCGCGGGTGAAGCCCTGTTGGATGGAGCTCGCCCCGTCCTGGCGGATGATGTCCGGCATGCCGGCGGCCCACAGCAAAAACCCGGCGCCGTAATAGTGCGCCCAATGGCGGTGCAGGTCGCAGTGGAGCAGTCCGAGCCGGCTGGCCGCGGCCTGCCTCCCGAACATGGTCCGCACATCGGCGTCTTCAAGGTGGTGGAGCATCAGGTTCGAGAAATAGATATCCGCTTCCGGGAGCCCCCGGTCCAAGGCGTCGAGGCGCGTCACGCCCTCGGCCGGCTCACGGTCCGTGGCGAGCACCTCAACGGAATGCCCCATCGCACGCAATCGGACGCCGACCCACTGCGCCAGATGGCCGCTGCCGGCGCCCACCTCGACCAGGCGTCGCGTCCCGGGCTGTGGGCGGCCCAGCAGGGACGCCAATTCCTTAAGGACCGGTGCACGCTGGCCGGGCCAGCGGCCTATCCTTTCAAGCCCGTCCAACGCGGCTTGGCGCTCGGCCGGGGCGAGCCCCTCAGAATCCATGCGCTCCGCCCGGCGTATCCGGCGCGATCGGTAGGGCGGGCTAAGCACGGCCCAGGACCACGCAGGCGTTGATGCCGCCAAAGCCGAAGGAATTGCTCAGCACGCGATCCACTTTGGCTTCCCTCGCCTGGCTGAACAGCTCAATGCCCCGGCAGTCCTCGGCCGTTTCCGAAAGGTTCAGGGTGGGGGGGAGGCAGGCCTTGTCAAAGACCTGGGCGCTGAGCACCAATTCCATCGCGCCCGAGGCGCCCAAGGCATGGGCATGGGCGCCCTTGGTCGAGGACACGGGCACCCGGGCACCGTCCAGCAGGCGCATGATCGCCAGGCTTTCGTAGGTGTCGTTCAAGGGGGTCGAGGAGCCGTGGGCGTTGATGTAGCCCAGCTCCCCGGCGGCGCAGGCCGCGTCCTGGAGCGCCAGGCGCATGCACCGCTGGGACTGCGCGGCGTCCGTGCGCGGGCTGGTCATGGAAAAGGCGTCGTTGGTGGTGGCGTAACCCATCACCTCCGCGTAAATATGGGCGCCGCGGGCCTGGGCCTGTTCCCATTGCTCCAGCACCAGCATGCCGGCGCCCTCGGCCATCACGAATCCGTCGCGGTGGGCGTCAAAAGGGCGGCAAGCGCCCGCCGGGTCGTCGTTGCGGGTGCTCATGGCCCGGATCAACGCGAAGGCGCCGAAGGCCAGGGCCGACAAGGGGCATTCCACGGCGCCGGCCAGCATGGTGGTGGTCTCGCCGCGGGCGATGAGCCGGGCCGCTTCCCCGACTGCGATGGCGCCCGAGGCGCAGGAATTGGCGTTGGCGATGTTGGGTCCGAACGTGCCCAGTTCCATGGCGATGTTGCAGGACGACGCGCCCCCGAACACCGAAATGGCCAGGGTCGGCCGCACGGCCCTCAGGCCCTTGAGCATGTAGAGCCCATGCTGCTCCTCGGCGAAGGCGATGCCCCCGAGGGCCGAGCCCACATAAATGCCCACGCGCTCCGGATCCACCCGGCCGAGGTCCAGCCCGGAATCGAGCAGGGCCATGCGGGCCGTGGCCAGGCTGAACTGGGCGAAACGGTCCAGGCGCTTGGCTTTTTGATGGTCCATGTAGGCGGTCGGCTCGAAATCCTCGATCTGGCCGGCGATGCGGCAGCCGAAGGCCGAGGCGTCGAAACGGGTCAGGGCCTGGACCCCCGGGCCTCCCCGGCCCAAGGCGCCCTGCCAGAGGCCTTCCTTGCCGTGGCCCACGCAGGAGAGCGCCCCCAAACCGGTGATGGCCACCCGGTGCCTCGCGTCCTTCATGCCGCCTCCTCAACGCGCCGTTTGACGCCGGCCAGGGTTTGTTCCGCGATCGCATGCACAAAGAAGGAGCCCACCACTCGCCTACGGAACCAAGCCAGGAGGGGGCCCGCGTCGGGCATGGTATGGGTGAGGAGCACTTCAGTCCGGCGCGGGCCCATCGGCTTCAGCAGCCACCAGACGTCCATGCCTCGGGTGAACTTGGAGCGGGTGTGCAGGTAATGGATGCGCTTGCGGGAGCGCTCCAAGCGCTGGCTGGCCGTCCATCGGCATGGCAGGCCGCTGCGGCTGGCCGCCATATGGACTTCCCGCTCTTTCCCGCGCCAGGGCCCCGCCTTCACCCAGCGGTAATGGCCCAAAAAAGCGGGCCAGTCCTCGACCCGCGCCGCCGCGTCGAAAACCCGCGCCCATGGAGCCGCTATCATGATGCGATTTTCCGTGTTCATGCGCCGCCGGACCTCCGATGTCCCGAAACAAACCCGCAACTCATGTCAAAAACATCCGAAAAAATTCCCCCTGGTCATGAATGATGCCGTTCCATGCATCCCTGATTCAGTTCTTCAATATACGTCCCGCATCGGGAAAAAGGATCACATCTTTCCAAAAATATTCAGCAGCACGGAAAACGCGGAATGGAGCCGCCGTCCTATCCCATGCTATCATCAAATCCTGGATACCCGGCCCAGGTTCAAACGAGGAATTTTGTGCCCGATAAAAAACTCAAGATAAAGCCCTTTAAGCTCCGCCCCCAAAGCAAACGCCAGGAAATCATGAACGGCATCACCAGCGGCGTCCCGGCCCTGGGCGCGATCGCGATCTTCGGCCCCCTGCTCATGCTGGCGGCGCAAAAGGGGGACATACGGCACGTCATCGGATTCGCGGTCTTCGGCCTGGCCACGATCTTCCTGTTCACCGCCTCCACGATCATGCACTTCCACCGCAGCACGGGCGCGGTGAGGCCCATCTACGGCTTCCTGGACCATTTCGGCATCTGCGTCATGATCGCGGGGACCTACACCCCATTTTGCCTGGTCACCCTGCACGGCCCATTCGGCTGGGATCTTTTGCTCTCGGTCTGGACCTTCGCCATCGCCGGCATCGTCCTGGCCTACGTCTATGGCGAGCGGTTCATGCAGAGCAGCACTTATGCGTACGTGGCCATGGGCTGGCTCTTCGTCATCGCGGCCAAACCCCTGGCTTTCCGCCTGACCCTCCCCGGGGTGGCCCTGCTCCTGGCCGGCGGGCTGGCCTACATGTGCGGCGTGATCATCCTGGAAAAAAAACGGATCTACCACTACCACGCGGTCTGGCACATTTTCGTGGCGCTGGGCGCCCTGCTCCATCTGGCCACGATGGTTTTTTATGTGCTGCCCGACCCGCATTGACGGCGGATCCGCCGCCGGAAACAAAAATTAGTTCCTCTTCTTCAAAATCCTCTTCGGGGACGCCGGTAGAAAGTTTTCGCCCGAAACCACTTTTTTGCCGGTCCGGCCTTCCAGTTCCAAACGCGCCCGTTTGGCCAAACGTCCTCCGGTCTTGGCGGCGGATTCGTTCTCGGTCATACCCGTGGCTTCCACACTTTCAGCGATCTGGCGGGTCGAAAGCTCAGCCAACGCGGTGAAGATAAGCTCGGCCTCGGTCATGTGGTCGCGCAAATTCTGGGTCTTCAGACCCTTCATTCCTTTGTGTTTCTTGACGCTGACCCCCGACCATTCCTGGTGGATAATATTGGTGAGGACGGCGAATTCGTCGCCTTTCTTTACGTCATGCTCGCTCCAGTAGTCGGTCAGCTTGTTGCGCGTCTCCTGGCCCGTCATGCGTTGTTGTATCCATTTCTCACTGCGCCCGTGGGCGGCCCAGGTCTCCCGGGCTCGGTCGAGTGACCGGGCCGGGTCCGTCATCTCCTGGATGCGCTCGAACCCCACTTTAGCCAGCCACAACTTGATGGGTTCGGCCTTGGGACTGGGCACCGACTGAACTAGACGTAGTAAAGTTTCCGCGGTAGCGACATCGGTCAAATAGCTTTTGCCGTCGGCGGCTGGCAACCTCAGTCGGTTACATTTTATAACCGACTCACTTCCCTCCTTCACCAGTCGATTCTTAAGGACTTTCCAGTAGTTTCTTGCCCTCTGAAAGCTGGCTTGTTGTATAAGTACCTGAATGACATCCACCACCGAAAACCACCATGTTTCTGACTCTTCGTCATACACACGGCGGATCTCGTGATCCTCAAAAATAGCCGAAGTATTCTTCATGTTCACCCCCAGATGACTTAAGGACACTTGCCAGGATAGCCTTTATAGCCCAAAAGAAAAGCCCTCCGGCGCGAGGCCAAAGGGCTTCCCTAAGTAAGTGGCGGAGCTTACGGGACTTGAACCCGTGACCTCCCGCGTGACAGGCGGGCGCTCTAACCAACTGAGCTAAAGCTCCATTTGGATGGACTGGTCCCAGCTGTCCAAAGGACAGAAAACTTAACAAAATAGGGGGCATTCTTCAAGGACTTGCTTAAAAAATTAAGACGAAAGAAGGCCCCTCCGCGTATAGTTGGCTGATGCGTCTGAACCGAAGCATGCTCATTTTCCTGTCCATCGTCGTCCTCATCGCGGGGTCGGCGTTTTGGTTTTGCGGCAGCCAGCTGGCGCGGGCCTTCCCGTTCGGCGGGGCGGGGGTCTGGGGGGCCTGGATCTGGGCCGCGGCCCTGTGGCTCTTCCCGCTGACGCGCGCGGTCCTGTTCAGGCGGTCCACGGGACGCCTCCAGGCGCTGGCGTTTTTCCTGATGGGGCTGGGCGCCACTTTCCTGATTCTCCTGCTCCTTCTGCGGGCCGCGGGCTTGGCCCTCGGCTGGGCCGGCTTGTATTGGCCCTCCTGGGCTCCCTGGGCCATATTGGCGATATCCATGGTGCTGAGCCTATGGGGCATGCAAGAGGCCATGGATAAGGCCACCGTCCGCAGCATACGCCTTCCCTCCCCGGGCCTGCATCCTGACCTGGACGGCCTGCGCATCGTCCAAATCTCGGATTTGCATGTGAACCACTTCACCGGGGCCGAACAGGTGGCCCGTTTGGTGGCCCAGGTCCAGGCCCTGAACCCGGATTTGATCGCCATCACCGGCGATCTGGTGGACGGAACCTTGGCCGACCTGCGGGATTCGGCGGCCCCCATGGCGGGCCTTAAGGCCCCGCTGGGTGTGCATTACGTGACCGGCAACCACGAATACTTCTGGGACGTTGATCCATGGCTCAGGGAATTTTCCGGCCTAGGCTTTGAGCTCCTGCTCAACGAACACCGCGTAGTGGAGCGCAAGGGGGCCAAAATCCTGGTCATGGGGATCAACGACCCCACGGCGGCGAGGATGGGACAAAGCGGCCCGGACTTGGACAAGGCCCGCGCGGGCGCTCCCAAGGCCGATTACACGCTCTTCCTGGCCCACCAGCCCCAGGCCTACACCCTGGCCGAGGCGGCTGGGGCGGACCTTTTCCTGGCCGGGCACACCCATGGGGGGCAGTTCTTCCCCTTTCCGCCCATTGTTTCCCTCTTCCACCGCTACTTCCGCGGCCTCTACCGACACAAGGGGCGCATGCACGTTTACGTGCACAGCGGCTCAGGGTTCTGGGGCCCGCCCAACCGCCTGGGCGTGCCGCCGGAAGTGGCCTTGCTGATCCTTGAACGCACGCCTGAACATTCCTAAATTCCCGGGGGGAACAAGATGCTGAATCTCAACGTCAACTGGCTCCACATCGGCGCTCTGGGTGCGGCGAATTTCTTTCTGGGCTTTGCCTGGTACTCTTACATTTTCCGGAAGCCCTGGATGAAGGCCCTGGGATTCACTTCCGAACACATGAACGATCCCGAAGCGAAGAAGCGCATGCCCATCCTCATGGGCGCGGCCGCGGTCACGGCCTTCCTCCTGAGTTTCGGCTCCCAGGTGCTGGTCCAGAGCCTGAACGCCGGCGACGCCGCTTCGGGCGCCATGGTCGGCTTGTTCGTCGCCCTGGTCTTTGTCGCCGCCCACGCTTCCGGCGGTCTCTTCGAAGGGCGGCCCTACCTGGTCTACGGCATCGGGGTCTTGCATGGCGCGGCGGTCCTCACCCTCGATTGCGCGGTCCTCGCCGCCTGGCACTGACCCTGGTCCCTTCGCGAGCCAAAAAAAGGCCGTCCCCAGCGGGACGGCCTTTTTTGTTCCGCGAAGCGTCGCCTGGCGTCAGGCCGCCTGGAATTGGGCCCCGAAGAGCCGGGCATAGGCGCCTCCCCGTTCCAGCAATTCCTGGTGCGTGCCGCGTTCGATGATGCGGCCCTGATCAAAGACCAGCACGCTGTCCGCGTTTTTCACGGTGCTGAGGCGGTGGGCGATGATGAAGGTGGTGCGCCGGGCCCGCATGTTTTCAAGGGCCTGCTGGAAGGCGCGCTCGCTGACGCCGTCCAGGGCGCTGGTGGCCTCGTCCAGGATCAGGATGCGCGGATCGCGCAGGAGGGCGCGGGCGATCGCCAGGCGCTGCTTCTGCCCCCCGGACAGCATCACCCCGCGCTCGCCCACTTCCGTGTCCAACCCCTTGGGAAGCTGCTGGATGAAATCCCAGGCGCAGGCCATGCGGCAGGCCTGTTCCATGTCCGCCTCTTCCGCCTCCGGACGGCCGTAGAGGACGTTGTAGCGGACCGTGCCCGCAAGCAGCAGGTTGTCCTGGGCGACCACGGCCATCTGGGCCCGCAAGGGCCGGGTCTGGAATTCCTCGATGGGCACGTCGTCGATGAGGACCTGGCCCGATCCGGGGCGGTAGAAGCCCAGCAGCAGGCTGATGAACGTGGTCTTTCCGGCGCCTGATGCGCCCACCAGCGCCACGGTCTGTCCGGGGGCCACGGACATGGACGCGTCCACCAGGGCCGGATGGCCCGCCGCATAGGTGAAGGTGACATTGCGGAACTCAACGCGCCCGGCCAGGGGTTTCACCAAGCCGTCGGCCCTCTCGGGTTCCATGTCCGGATGGTCGAGCAGGGCGAAGACCTGGTCCAGAGCCACCTGCCCGCCGAAGAGCTGGTCCAAATTGTTCAGAATGGCGCTCAAGGGGTCGAAGACCAGGTTCAGGGTCGCGAAAAAGACCACCAAGGTGCCGATGCTGAGCCGGCCATGCAGACAGAACCATCCGCCGACCAGCAGGACCACCATCATGCTCAAGCCCGTGAGCAGCTTCACCAGGCCGTTGAAGAGGGCCATGGTGGTCACCCATTCCACGCCGCGGTCGCTGAGGCTGGCCGCGGTCTCGATCATGTCCCGGGCCTCCCGGTCCTCGGTGGCGAAGGCCCGCACCAGGCGTATGCCCTGCAGGAGGTCCTGGACTTTGGCGCTGAAGCTGTCGAATTCCCCGCGCCAGCGGCTGTAGCCGAGCTTGATGCGCGCCTTGAAAAAGGCCTGCAGGCCCCAGAACGCCAGGGCGACCACGAGCAGGAGCACGGTCAGCTGCCAATTCCTTAAGCCCAGCACCACCACGGCCCCCAGCACCTGCAGGGCCGACACCATCAGGGTGGAGACGAAGAAATTGGCCATCACGTCCACCCGCTCCGTGTCCTGGATGACGCGGCTGTGCAGGAGGCCGAGGTTTTCGGCGTCGTAGAAACTGATGCTCAATTGCTGCAGTTTCAGCACGACGTCGCTGCGCAGGCGCATGATGACGTTTTTGGTGGTCTTCAGAATCACGTAGCGCGAGCTGACCAAAAGGAGCAGATAGGCGGCATAGCTGGCCAGCACCAGGACGCTGTCCAAAAGTAGGCCGTTGAAATCGCCCGTCTTCAGGCGTTCGTCGATGATGCGGCCGAAGAGGACGGGCGGGGCCAGCAGGACCAGGCTCAGCGGCACGGAAAGCGCCACGCCGCCGAGCGTGCCCATCCACACCGGCTTGAACATCGCCAGGAAGCGCCGCAGCGCGCCGGGCCCGGGGACTCCCTGCGGCGCTCCGTTCTTCATCGCCGCGCGCCGTCCTTGAAAAAGGCCACCGTCTCCCGTATTCCAAAGTCCAGGGCCACCTTCGGCGACCAGCCCAATTCCTTGCGGGCCTTGGCCCAGCTCAGCCAATTGGCGCGCACATCCCCGGCGCGGGGCGGACCGAAGATCGGCGGCTTGGGGACGCCCAGGGCCTTGGCGATGGACAAGTAAAGGTGCTTCACGGTGGTGGGACGGCCGGTGCCGATGTTGTAGGCCTGGCCCGAGCCCTTGCGCAGGCAAAGCAAGCTGGCGCGGGCGACGTCCCCCACAAAGACGTAGTCCCGTATCAGCGAACCGTCGCCGAAAATGGTGCAATCCTGGCCCTTGAGCAGGCGCTGGATGAAGATGGCGACCACGCCGGCCTCCCCGTGGGGCAGCTGGCGCGGGCCGTAGACGTTGCTGTAGCGCAGGACAGTGTAGTCCAGGCCATATTGGGCCCTGTAAAAACGCAGGTAGGTCTCGACCACCGCCTTGGTGATGCCGTAGGGGCTTTCCGGCTGGATCGGGAAGGCTTCCGTGGCGGGGAATTTCTTGGGGCTCCCGTAGACCGTTCCGCCGGAGCTGACATGGATGAATTTTTTCAGGCCGTTGAGCCGTCCGGCCTCCACCAGGTTCAGGACCCCCAAGACATTGATGTCCGCGTCGTGGCGCGGATCCTTGACGCTGTCGGGCACGGACATCTGGGCGGCGTGGCTGTTGACCACATCGAACCGCTCTTTTTTGAAGAGGGCGTGGACCTTTTTCGTGTCGCGGATATCCGCCACCACCAGCCGGGCCTTGGGCGGCACATTGGAACGCCGGCCCCCGGAGAGGTCGTCCAGCACCACGACCTTGTGCCCAGCGGCCAGATAGCCGTCCGCCACATGGCTGCCGATAAAGCCGGCCCCGCCCGTCACCAGAATTTTCATGCCCGCTCCAATGCAAAGGGTAAAACCGAGTATAGCATCCCCGCCTATCCAGCCTTAAGGGGTTTCATGCTATGATCCGTGCATGCCTTTGAGTTCCGCTTTTCTCGACGCCTGCCGCGGCCTATTGGGCCCGGCCCATGTCCTGACATCGGATGCCGCCCTGACGGCCTACGACAACGACGCCCTGACCCAGGGGCGCCACCGGCCCGGGGCCGTGGTCCTGCCCGGCAATGCCGAGGAATTGAAACAGGTGCTCGCGCTCGCCCGGCTCGAGCCTGAACCCTACACCCTCAGGGGGGCCGGGACCGGCCTTTCCGGAGGGGCCGTAGCGGTCCAGGGCGGCCTGCTCATCCATTTGTCCCGCCTCAAACGCATCCTCAGCATCGACCCGCTGAACCTGGTGGCCGAGGTCGAGCCGGGCGTGGTGCACGCGGCCCTCAACAAGGCCTTGGAAGCCCACGGCCTCTTCTATGCGCCCGACCCCTCCAGCGGCTTCGCCTCCACCCTGGGGGGCAATGTCGCGGAAAACGCGGGCGGCATCCGCTGCTTCAAATACGGGGTCACGGCCAACTATGTGCTGGGCCTGGAAGTCCTGACGCCCGCCGGGGACTTGGTCCGGCTGGGCGGCCCCGCGGGCGGCCTGGGCGCGGCCGGAGGCTCCAACTGGAAGGCCCTCTTCACCGGGTCCGAGGGCATGCTGGGCACCATCCTCAGGATCTGGCTGCGCTTGAAGCCCCTGCCCGAGGCCACCCGGACCTTTTTGGCGACCTATGCCACGGTGGAGCAGGCCACTTCCGCCATCGTGGACCTGGTCCACCACCCCCTCATCCCCGTGGCCGCCGAGCTGATGGACCCGAACTGCGTGCGGCTGGTGGAGCTGAGCCCCTTCAAAGCCGGCCTGGATCCGGAGTCCTGGGCCCTCCTGGCGGAGATCAACGGCCCCCAGGCCGTGGTCGACGCCTATGCCGGTGAGATGGAAGCCCTCCTCAAGCGGCATTCCGCGGGCAGCCTGCGCGCCACGTCCGACCCAGCGGAACGCCTGAAGTTATGGAAGGCCCGCAAGACGGCCGGAGGCCTGCCCGGCCAGGTCAGCCCGGACATCATGGTGGGCGACGCGGTCATCCCCCGCACCCGCCTGGCCGAGGTCTTGGCCGACATCTACCGCGAATCCGAAGCCGAAGGCATACCGGTCATCAACCTCTTCCACGCCGGGGACGGGAACCTGCACCCCAATTTCATGTTCGACGCCCGCGTGCCGGGCCAGGCCGACGCGGTGCGCCGTCTGGGCAAGCGCCTCTTGGAGAAGGTCATCGCGGTGGGGGGCACGCTCTCCGGCGAACACGGCATCGGCAGCGACAAGATGGAATACCTTCCCTTGATCTTCGGGCCGGCGGAACTGGCCGCCCAGGCAGCGGTCGCCGAGACCTTCAATCCGCTGCACCAGCTCAACCCCGGCAAACTGCTGCCGCAACGCCGCTTCCGGCGCCCGCGACCGGGAGGGGTGGAAACGTGAACCCCTTTGAACCTTTTCTCGACGCGGAGGACCTCACGGCCTGCGTGGACGCCGGCGAAACGACCGCGGCCTTTGACGCCAGGGCGCGGCCCCTGGCTTGCGACTTCCCCCTCTGGCTTGAGCCTGGGCAGGACTTCGGGGAGCTCTTCCTCGGCGCGAGGGCCACGCCACGCAGCTTCCGTTACGGCTTCGTGGGCGACAATGTGCTGGGCCTGCTGTGGCGCCTGCCCAATGGGACCGAAATCCAGCTGGGCGGCAGGGTGGTGAAGAACGTGACCGGCTTCGATTTCATCCGTTTTCTCAGCGCCAGCCAGGGTCGCTTCGGCGTCCCCAAGCGCCTCATCCTGCGCCTGCGTCCGGTGGCCGAAGACGGTTTGGACCTGCGCCTGCTCGGATCATGGCCCGGCCTCAATGCCCTGGCCCGTATCGTGCGCTCCAGTTCCTGGGCCCATGTCCTTGAAATCTGCGACCTCCACGCCGGGCCGCAGTCCGCGGAGATCCATCTGCGCCTGAGAGCCAAGACCACCTTGCTCCCGCCCTTCCAGACCCAGGCCAAGGCATGGGCGGATGCCTGCGGACTCAGCCTCTCGGTCTATGACGCCCCGCCGCAGGCCCAAGCCCGGCCTTGGGCAAGGGCCCAGGCCCGTTTGGATGACTGCTTGGATTTGGGCCAAGAATGGCTGGGGCGCTATGGGGGCCGGGTGCACGCATTCCTTGGCCAGGGCATACTCCACTTGCAGAACCCTGCTTCGACGCAGGGAGCGGAGCAGGGCCTCTTTGAATTGCACGAACGCCTGGGGGGACAAGGCGGCCATTGCGAGCATCCCTCTTTGGCGCCGGATCCCGCCGCTCCGCAGGCCCGCTGGGAAGCGGAATTGTTGAAGCGCCTGGAGGACGCGGCATGAGCGCCCCCCGCTTCGAAGAACTGATGGCCCTTGAAACGCCCAAGCTGCTCAACTGCGTGCACTGCGGTCTTTGTTTGGACGAATGCCCCACCTACCGGACCAGCGGGGACGAAGGCAACAGCCCCCGCGGGCGTCTGGCCTTGTGGCGGGCGGAATGGGAAGGCCGTTTGCAGGCCGGACCCGAAAGCGACCACTACACCGACCTGTGCGTGGGCTGCCTGGCCTGCGTCACCGCCTGCCCGGCCGACGTCCCCTATGGCGACCTTTTGCTTGAACGGCGCGCCGACCAGGCCCGCCGCGGAAAAGGCCCGGACTGGAGGGTGCGGGCCCTGAGCCCCCTGCTGCGCTCCCTGAAGCTCTTCAACGCCCTCGCCATACCCCTGCGCCTGGCGCGCCGCCTGGGGCTGAGGGTCCACCGCCTCATGCCCCCCGGGCCGGCGCCGGTCCTGGAAAGCACAGCCTCCTACGCCCGCCGCCTCAACGCCAAGCTCAAGCCCTCGGGCGCGACCGTGGCCCTCTTGAGCGGCTGCCTCATGGACGCGGCTTTCCGCGAGATCAACGCGGCCACGATACGGGTCCTGGCCGTCAACGGCTTCAAGGTCCTGGTGCCCGAAGACCAAGCCTGCTGCGGGGCCGTGGCCGAGCACGGCGGACTGACCCGTGAAAAAGAGGCCCTGGACACACGCAACCGCCGCGCCTTCGCCAACGCCGAAGTGGTTCTGACCAATTCCTCGGGTTGCGGGCTCAGCCTGCGCCACGCCCTGGGGGCCAAGCAGCGCGATGTGGTGGACTTCCTCAACTCCACCCCGCTCAAGGCCGGGGCGCCCCTGGACTGGGGCAAGGTCTGGTACGACTTCCCTTGCCACGCCTACCATGGCCTGGGCCTGAAAAAGCCGCCCGCGGCCCTTTTCGAAGCCGCCGGGCTGAAGGAGCGCTGGACCCTGGCCCCGGAGGCCGAGCGCTGCTGCGGCAGCGGCGGGGCCTACGCCGCCACCGAGGCCGAGAGTTCCCTGCGCATTCTCGATGAAAAAAGGGGCCTGCTGGGACCCCTGGAGCCGGGCGCCACCCTGGTCACGGGAAACCACGTCTGCATGATGCAATGGAGCCAGATCAAGGGCTTGAGGGTCCTGCATGCGGTGCAGGTGCTGGACGAAAGCTATCGCAAAGCCGGCTACTACTAAACGCCGGGGGCAAATGATGTATAAACCAAGCTATGGAGAGCGAAGCATGACTAAAAAAATCGTGGTTTTTGTCTTGGGTTTGGCCGGGCTCGCCCTGACAACGCCCAGGGGCGCGAGCGCTGCGGTCGCGGTCGCGGACCTCTACCATGTCCAAGGGACGGTGATGGAGATCAAAAACCAGGGCCGGGTCCTGCTCATCCAACACGAGGCCGTCCCTGGTCTGATGGGCGCCATGACCATGCCCTTTGAATTGGCCGACCCGCGTTTGGCCAAGGGGATCAAGGTCGGGGATAAGATCCGCTTCACCATCGTCCACAAGGGGGGCTTCTGGCCCATCGTGGCCCTGAAAAAAGTCAGGAAGATGAAGACGCCGATCCCAAAATCCGCGGCCGCGGGCCTTGGAACCGCAAAGCCGGCCGTCGCCCCGGCCCCGACCACGGCCCCCATGAACATGCCGATGTGATGACGGACCTAAGCCTTGAAAAGCTGCTTAAGGCCGCGGCCGCGTTCATGTTCGCGGCGACTTTGGCCTTCAGCGTATGGATGGCCGCCACCTGGCGCGCCCAGGTGGCCGCGGACAAGATGGGCCTGGTCTCGCTGGGCCGCGTCCCGGACTTCGCCCTCATCGACCAAAACGGCCGACCCTTCCATTCCGACGTGTTGAAAGGCAAGGTCTGGGCCGTCTCGTTCATCTACACCCGCTGCGCCACCTCCTGTCCCGTGATCACGGGCCAGATGGCCTTGCTGGGCAAGCGCTGGGCGCAGGAGCCGGACTTCAGAATGGTCTCCATCACCGTCGACCCGATCCACGACGAGCCCGAGATCCTTTTGGACTATGCCAAGGGTTTCCGGGCCGATCCGAAGACCTGGACCTTTTTGACCGGGCCGCCCGACCAGGTCTACACCCTGATCGAGAAGGGCTTCCTGGCCTCGGTGGAGCGTTTGAGCGTGGACGAAAAAGGCGCGCGGGTGGACATCCCCCACACCACGAACGTGGAGATCGTGGACCGTCAGGGCGATATCCGCGGGATATTTGAGGGCGTTTTGGAATCGGACTGGACCCGCATGGACAGCGCCATCGGGGCACTGCTCAAAGAATAGTCGGCGTCAATTCAGGGTGGGCTTGAAGCGCTTCCAGGCCACCAACAACAATACCGTCGCCAAAAGCGCCAAAGCCCCCACATTGGGCCAGAACAAGGCCGGCGCCCCGCCCTTCAGCAAAATATTGCGTATCAGGACGGCGAAGTAGCGCAAGGGGTTGAAGTAGGTGATCCAATACAGCCATTTGGGCATGTTATCGAGCGGATAAATGATGCCCGACAGCATCTGGCAGGGGTATAGGGTCAAAAAGCTGCCCATCATGGCCTGTTGCTGGTTCTGGGCCGCCGTGGACAACAAAATGCCCAGCGCCACGGTGCAGCCGATGAAGGCCATGGAAGCGACATAGAGCTCCCAGATGGGGCCCCTAAGCGGCACGCTGAAGATGAAGTAGGACACGCACAGGATCAAGGGCAGGTCGAGCAGCCCCAAAATGATGTAGGGCAGGGCCTTGCCCAAGAGTATCGTGCCGGGGGTGATGGGGGCGGCCAGCAGGGTTTCAAAGGTGCCTAGTTCCTTCTCGCGCGTGATGGAACTTGAAGTCAGGGTCAGGGTCACCATGAGCAGCAGCATGGCGAGCACCCCGGGCACCATGAAGTATTTGCTCTCAAGGGTCGGGTTGTAGAGCATGCGCGTGTCCATCCGCAACGCGGGGGCGAAGGGCGCCCCGTTCATCACGCGCTCCTGGATGACGTCCATACGGATGGCGTCCATATATTGCACGACGCCCTGGGCCCGGGTCGTGTTGGTGCCGTCCACGAGCAGCTGTATGCGGCCCTGGCCCCTCCCCACCGCCTGGGTCAGGCCGCCCGGGGGGGCCACCAAGGCCGCGTCCACCTGGCCCGAAGACAGGGCCTCAAAAGGGTTCCTGTCCACATCGGTCTTGAGCAGGAACCAGCCCGTGCCGGCCGCCCTGCGCCCCAGGTCCCAGGCCAGGGTGTCGGAAGGGGCCGCGTAGACCGCCAAGCGGATGTTGCGGACCTCGTTGTGCAAGGCCAGCCCGAAGAGGGTCAGCTGGATCACGGGCGCGAGCAGCAGCAGGGACCGCATGCGCCGGTCCCTCAGGGTCTGCACCAGCTCCTTTTTCGAGAAGGCGAGCAGCATGCGCCAGTTCATGGCTCCAGGTCCGTTTTGAAGGATTTCACCGCGAAATAGACGAAAAGGAAGCACATCAGCGCCAGCACCAGGAAGGGCACGGCCAATTCCAGCGGCCCCGCTCCTTTCAGGAACAGCCCGCGGCTGATCACCATGAACCAGCGCGGCGGCAGTATGGACGTGAAGATGCGGAAGCCGATCGGCATGCTCTCCACCGGGAAGATGAAGCCCGACAAAAGCATGGTCGGCAGCATCCCCGACATCATGCTCATCTGGAAGGCCACCTGCTGGTTGCGGGTGGCCACGGAAATGAGCAGGCCCTGCGACAACGACACGAAGAGGAAGAGCAAGCTGCCGAGCAGGAGCAGGAGGATCGAACCCCTGAAGGGCACGTCGAAGATCACGCGCCCGGCCCCATACACCATGGCCACGGCCAGCAGCCCCATGCCGACATAAGGCGCCACCTTGCCCAAAATGATGTCCAAGGGCCTGGCTGGGGTGCAAAGGAGCATTTCCATGGAGCCGAACTCCCATTCGCGGGCCACGGTGAGGGCCGTCATCAACACGGCCAGCAACCCGATGATGATGACCAAGAGCCCGGGAATCATGAACCAGCGGCTGTTGAGCTCTTTATTGAACAAGAACTGCGTGACGAAGGTGATCGGGGCGTTGGGCGCCGGGGGCGACTCGCGGGCGAGTATGTGCTGCCAGGCGACGCCGGCCACGCCCGCCATATAGCCGCCCACCACCCCCGCGGTGGCGTTGTCCGATCCGTCGACCAGGAGCTGGGCTTCCGGGACCTCGCCGCGCCCCACTTCGCGCTGGAAGCCGGCCGGGATGACCACCACGGCCTTGGCCCGTTCCGTGGAAAGCTCCTCTTCAGGGTTTCCCTTGCTGGGCGAGACCACGAAATAGCCGGATCCCCGTATGGTGTCCACCAGCAGGCGCGAGTCGGTGCTGTTGTCCTCGTCCTGGATGGACACCTTCACGTCCTTGACGTCGAAACTGATGGCCTCCCCGAAGAGCAGGAGCATCATCACGGGCAGGCCTATGGACATGCCCAGGGTGTAGGGGTCGCGCAGGATGTGGTGGACTTCCTTGTTCGCCAAAGCCGCGGCCCGGCGCGGGAGGATGAGGCCGAAGAAGCCGCCCAGGCGCCGGGTCAAGGCCAGCATGAACGGGGAGCTGTCTTCAGACATTTGCCCCTCCTTTGGCGGTCGGTTCGACGACCTTCAAAAAGACGTCCTCCAGGGACGGCTCGAATTTCCTGGCCGTGATCCCCGTGGGCGGGGAGGAGAGCAGCTCCTGGGCCGCCTGTTGGGAATCGGGCTCCAGATGCCAGCGCCGGGCGTGCGGCTTCAAGGAAGCCACGCCTTTCCGGCCGCGCAGGACGGCCATCCAGTCCCCGGGAAGCTCTCCACTCTGCTCCAATTCGATCAGTCCGAACGGAAAGGTCGTTTTTTTGAGGCCCGCCGGGGAATCCAAAGCCACCAGCTTGCCGTCGCGCATCAGGGCGATGCGCCCGCATTGCTCGGCTTCGTCCATGTAATGGGTGGTCACGAAGACGGTCTGCCCCCCCTTGGCCAGGTCGCGGATGATGTCCCAAAAACGGGCCCGGGCTTCCGGCGACACCCCGGCCGTGGGCTCGTCCAGAAAGATGATCTCCGGTTCGTGCAGCAACGCCGCGGCCAGGGACACCTGCTGTTTGAGGCCGCCGGGCAGGGATCCCACCATGTCCTTTTCGGAATGGTCGTAGCCGATCAGGCGGAAGAGCTTCTCTTTGCGGGTCTTCAGGTCCGCCGCCGTGACCCCGCGCAGGGCCGCCTTGAACTCCATGTTCTCCGCGACCGTCATGTCCGCGTAGAGCGTGAACTTCTGGCTCATGTAGCCGGACTTGGACTTGAGCCCCTGGTTGTCGTCGTGGAAGGATTCCCCGCCCACATGGATCTCACCTGAGCTGGGCTTCAGCAGGCCGCATAGCACGCGGATGGTGGTGGTCTTGCCGGCCCCGTTGGCGCCCAAAAAGCCGAAGATCTCGCCTTTGGCCACCTGGAACGTGACCTTGTCCACGGCGACGAAATCGCCGAATTTCACGGTCAGGTCGCGCACATCGACCGCCGGGGCTTGGGGCCCTGCCGCGGGCGCGTTGGGGGATGGTGCCGCTGTAGGCTCGCTCATGCCGGCCTCTCGGCCTTGAGGAAGATCTCGTCGAAGCGTTTGACCCCGGCGTTCTGGAGCAGGGTGCGCGGCTCCCCGCTGGCCAAGAGGCGGCCCTTGTCGACCAGGTGCACCGTGTCGCAGCGTTCGGCCTCGTCCATGTAGGCCGTGGCCACCAGGATGAGTATCTTGCGTTTGAGCAGCTCCATCAGCAGCTCCCAGAACTCGCGGCGGCTGACGGGATCCACGCCGTTGGTCGGCTCGTCCAGGAGCAAGGCGTCGGGGCTGGCGAGCAGGGCGCACATCAGGCCCAGCTTCTTGTACATGCCGCCCGAGAGTTTGGACGCGGGCCGGTCCGTGAAACGGTCCAGGCGGGTGATGTGCAGCAGCTGGGCCCGCCGTTCCCGGTAGTCCTTGGGCTCAAGCGCGTACATTTCCGAGAAAAAATCCAGGTGCTCGGAAATGGTCAGGTCCCCATACAGGCTCTGGGTTTGCGGCATGTAGGCTATAGTGGCCTTCACGTCGGCGAAACGCACCGCCTGGCCGTCCCGCATCCACTGCAGCTCCCCGGAATCGGCCTTGAGCAGGCCCACCATATGGCGCAAAAGGGTGGTCTTGCCCGCGCCGTCCGGGCCGATGATCCCGTGCAAGCGGGAGGGCTCGAAGACGGTGCTCAGGCCGTCCAGGGCCTGGTTGGGCCCCAGGCGCTTCTTGAGGGACTCGATACGCACTGAAAGTATGGACATCACACCATCGTGGTTAGTCGGCGGCGGGCGACTAGTGTGGAAACTGGGCCTCAATGTACATGCCCGGCTTCAGGGTGCCGTCCGTGTTGTCGAAGTGCACCTTCACCCCGTAGACGAGGATCTGGCGCTCCTCCTGGGTCTGCACGTTCTTGGGCGTGAACTCCGCGTCGGGCCGAATGTAGGCCAGGGTGCCCTGGAAGACCCTGCCCTTCATCTCGGGCAGGGTGCAGGGCAGGGTCTGGCCGACCTTGAGCAAGGCCAGCATGGGCTGGGGCACGTAAAAGAACGCGTAGACCGAGCGCAGGTCCGCCAGGGTCATGATGGGCTCGCCCGGGCGGGCCCATTCGCCCACATGGCGGTAGATGGTCAGCACCGTTCCGGTGATGGGCGCGGCCACCGTGCACCATTCCAGCTTCACGTTGGCGTCGCGGTCGGCGAAACGGCTATGGTCGAAATTGCTGTAGGCCAGCGAGCCGGACTGGTAGAGCTGCTCATTGCGCTTGAGGTCGCTGGAGGCCAGGCCCGCGGCCACATGGATGTCCGGGCAGCTGAGCGTCGCCAGAAGCTGGCCCGGGGACACCACATCCCCCTCGTTCACGGCCAGGCTCCCGATGGGCGAAGCCACCCCGGGCTGCACATCCACCTCATCCACCTCGACCGTGCCGGCGTAGGTGAAGGCGGGATGGGCGGGCTTGTAGACCAGAAAGTAGTAAGCCGCGCCGCCCACGAGCAGGAGGATCGGGATCAGTCTCTTCAACGGTTTCATAGGGGTCCTCTTTTTATTTGCCGGCTTCGGTCAGGGCTGAAAGGTTGGCCAGTTCGATGAGCATCTGGGTCTCGGTCTCGGCCAAGGCCAGGCCGGCCTGCAGGGATTGGAGCGTCGTCGTTTGGACTTGCAGGAAGGTCAGGCCCCCGATCTTGTAGGACCTATAGACCATGGACCGGAGTTCCTTGGCCTGCTTGACCTCCTGCTCCTGGAGCGCGCGTTGGGCGCGCAGGCCCGCCAGACGGTCATGGCCCTTTTGCCAGTCCACCCTGGTCAGGGTGACGGAGTCGTCCGCGTTCTGCTCGTCCGCCAACGCCTGGTCCTTCGCCTGCGCCACCTGGTCGCTCACCTGTCCAAAAGCGAAGAGGGGCCAGTTGAAGCTGGCGCTGGCGGTCTGCTGGTCCACGGACTGGGGCAGCGGGGGCTCGGGATAATCGTCGCTCCAGCGGAAGCCCACGGTGCCGGTGGGAAGGTTCCCGGCGAAGGCCACATCGGCCTGGCGCTGGGCCGCCTC
>Ga0182024_10005461_pt1 | contig 28515 bp, 27 predicted proteins | sample P32metaG_FD_120480 | JGI IMG/M metagenome (GOLD analysis project Ga0182024, IMG submission 120480) | Permafrost microbial communities from Stordalen Mire, Sweden - P3-2 metaG (Illumina Assembly) | ecosystem: Environmental > Terrestrial > Soil > Wetlands > Permafrost | place: Sweden: Stordalen...
ATGCTCGACGGGCGATAATTTCGTGTGGACCCGATACTCGGGTACGTCGGCGGGCAGCATCTGCCCGGTGCTTACGATATGAGCGGGCGGATTTCATTCAGCGCAGCGCGGCATGGGAAGATCCCGGCGGTGTTCGCCGGGATCTTCCCTGCTCAGAACGCTAGAACGGTGCTGTCTCACAATCTGGGGGTTATTTCACAATGAAGTGCCTGGGTAGGCTGAATTTCACAATCCAGACCTGTTGCGCGGTCGCGTCACGTCCGCCGCCTCGTGCGAGTTCCGCCCGGCGTCCGTCGAGCCGGTGTCAGGCGGACTTCGCCCGCGGGCGAGCGGGGACGTATCTGCCGTTCCTCAGCGGTTCGGCGATCCGCGCGATCGAGAGCGACTCGCCGGCCTCGTAGCAGTCGAGGTCGAAGGCGAGAACCTCCAGGATGCGCCGTGCTGCCCTCTTTTCACGCCATTCTCGTGGAGGTATACTGATCTTGGCTAGCTTACCGCACTAGCCAGCCGATTTCACGTTTAGGGGGATGGCGTGTACGCGAATCTAGTCCTCGCCTTCAGCATCCTTGTTGTGATGTTTCTGCTGCACTTGACAGCGGGAGCAAATAGCCGACTCTCGGCCTTACGCTACTCTGAGCACCGTTCCACAGGCGCGGCATTCGCATTCTTTGCCGTCACCTTTGCCTGCATCTTTCTCCTGTACTCAGTGGAGATCTATCTCAAGACGCAGAGTTTACCGCATGCCGTCGTACATGTGCCGGAGATACTTGTTGGGGATCTCGGCGCCATCTCCATTTTGGCCACGGCAATCGCGTATAGCCGAGGAAGAGAATTTGACCTCGGCGCCACACTCGGGTGGATCGCGAAGTTCATGGCGTTTGTTTTCTTGTGGGCGGTTGCCTTCGAGTTGCTGGGCCACGATCGCAACAAGTTCCTTACGGTCCTGGAGGTTTCTCCCGACATCATTGCAGCGGCACTAGGCGTCATCGCTTTGGGTTGGGTCGTGTATGTGCGATGGGGCGGAGTGATAGGCGAAGGGTTCTTTCTTCTGGCAATCGCGTATGCGCTTCTGCAAGTGCCAGCAAACCTCGTATTAAGTGGATTCGCACCACTCGCCGGATCGGGCCTCGAGCTGACGTTTCCGATTCTGGCAGGGGGAAAGATTCTCTTGGCGTTTGGATTCCTGGCCCTGTTATGCGGTTCCACGCAACCTGAACTCAACATCGACGAACCGAAGTACTGGCCGAGCGGCGCGGTGCCGGTTCCAAATTGGCTCCCGAGAATGTGGCAGGTTACCGGCGGGTTTGTAACGGCGATTGTAGTGACGGTCGTCGCCGACTCAGTGGCTCGCATGCTAAACCTGCCAGGTTCGCATCGCTAGGTCGGCTTAAAAGCGGCGCGACCGGACGACGTCCGCGCCAAAAAGGTGCCTGAGCCCCGGAAACTAGGCCAAGCGCCGCTCCAGGCCCCATGGCAAACGAAGCCGGTTCACAAAGTAGTTCGTCCCGCAATCTATTCATTTGTCTCAACCATTGAATTGGTGTAACGTGCTCTGTAGTTCGGGCGACGCAATGTGAACATTCCGACGCTGTGCGGACTGCAGATTGCCCGACATGGTTCCCAGACCAAACGAAAGCGCGCAGTCGTGCGACGTTTCCGCGTCAGTCAGCGACGCCGTTGGATCATTTCACCATTGCGCCGGAATATCACCACGGCGACACTTATTGCGTCGCGATTGTGAGACAGCGCTAGAACGCTAGAACGGCTAGACCGCTAGAACGGCGCTGTCTCACGATGAATCGTCATTTCATATTGAATCGGTGTTTGGGCTCTCATTTCACATTGAACCCTTTTCTCGTAGCAAGGACCCTTTGCCGGCGCCCAGCCTGGGCGCGCCGGCAAAGGCGCACCCTTCGGACCCGCCGGCGACCACTTGATTCACACCCGGTCGCGGCCGGCGGCCGCCTGGAGGGCGGTCGGATCGTTGGGCGGCCGACACCGTTGTGGGCGAGCCTTACGATCCTGCTGCCGTCCCGGCGGCGGTGCGCCGCCGCCGACGGGTGCGGCCGGCGCTCGCTGCCAGTTAGCCCTGCGGGCCGCCGTCGACGTCCACCACGACGAGGACGACCACGAGCACGATCGATTGGGACCGTCACGAGCACCATCATCAGAACGATCGGGCATGACGACGCGGTCGACGGGGAGCACGAGCATTAAGAAGGCGGTCGTGAAACCAGCAGCACGCCGTGGCCAGCAAGCAAGCCAGCATCAGTTAGGGCGAAACTGTCATTGACAACCCTGCTTAGGGGAATATGACACCTTAGACAGGGTTGCATTGACAGTGCGGTGCCCTTGTGTTACTGTCGTTCCGTACCCATATGACTCCTCGAAAGTCGCCTTCTACGGGGCTTAAACGACAGTCCGCTCGCGCCATCCCATCGCGCCTAAGCGCTGTCGTTGAGTACCTTGAACTCTTTCAGCCGAAGATCCTGACCCTCGATGAGCTCGGGTCGTATTTGACCGAGCTAGGCATCAAGGACGACCCAGCGAAGATCGCCCACGACCTGCAGCGGCTCGGCTGGCTGCTTCCCTTGCGGACGAAGGGCCGATGGGAGTTCGCCCCCGGCGCACGCGCTGGCGCGCTGCCATCGGGCGACCCATTCGTCGAGCTTCGGGCGACGCTTCAGCGTCGCGACCTCCCGGTCGCGCTCGCCTACGACTCAGCGGCATGGCTCCAAGGCCTGAGCACCCGTCAGCCTCACAAGCACGTGCTCGCGACCTACCCGTCGCAGAAGAAACTCCCGCCGGCGCTCAGCGACTTCCGCGTCACGCGGATCTGGGGCGTGCTCGAACCCGAGCAGAAGGACAATCTGCCAGTGTGGCGTGTCTCCACGCTGCTCGCGAAGATGGCGATCGAGCCGCACTACTTCCGCGACTGGCCGAACGTGCTAGACTGGCTCGAAGAAGCCTTCAAGCGCGCCGACGCAGCTGACCTTGAACGCGAGCTCGATGACGCGCCCGACACCGCGCGCGTGCGACTCGCGTACCTGGCCGATCGCGCCGACTTCAAGCACCTCGCGAACGAGTTGATGCATAGCGCACGTCCCCACGGCCTCACGTACCTTGGGCGCGATCGCACGCGTGGCGCCTTCGTCCGTGACTACAATCTCGTCGACTCGTTGCTCGTCCCCAGCGTAAAAGCGTGATAACGGAAGGCCTGCTCCTCCGCCACCACCAGGGAAAACGCCTGTTCCGTGATGGCGCGCTGATCGATGTCGCGCAAGACCACGCGCTACACCGCTTGCATGTCACGGGCTTGTTCGACCTTGGGCTCGTTTTCAAGGGGGGCACCGCCCTGCGCAAGTTTCGCTTGGGCAACGAAGGCCGCTTTTCGACTGACCTCGATTTCGCCGTAGCGGAAGCAGGGCTCGCGGAACTCATCTTCGAGCACCTCGACGGCGCGAGCGTCGAGGGCTTCAACTTCCGCATCGAACAGACGGTTCCGGCGCGACGCGCGCGGTTGCACATCGACTCGCCGTTCGGTGCTCCGGCGATTCCGGCGCGCATCGACGTCGCGCAGGAGCTCCCATGGCTTCCTCCCGCACGGCTGCTTCCGGTTCCGCTCCCGATCCATCGCGCGTACGGCTTCACGCTGGCCGACACGCCCGTGATCTCGATCGAGGAGCTCCTCGCGGAGAAGCTCGCGCGTTATCGCCGCGACAGCTTGGCGCGCGACCTCTATGACCTCGCATGGTTTAGCGATCGTCCGTTCAACGAAGCTCTCGTTCGGCGGCTGACGGTGCTGAAGGTCTGGCGCGACATCAACAAGACCGGCCTGGGTCGAGCGCCCTTCGACCCCGAGGAAATCCTTCGTCCGCGCACGCGCGCGAACTTCGCAGAAGAGGCGATCGGTTATCTTATCGCACCGGTCGAAATCGACAGGTGGATAGCTGATGTGCGCCGCCGATATACGTTCCTGCGCCGCGTCGACGACGTCGAGAAGTCATTGCTCGCGGCCAACCCACGGGACGTATACACGGTCGACGCGCTCGTAGCTGCGTACGGCGCCACTCCCACAACATAGCCCGCGAGGTTCTCGGGGTCTGAGCCCATCTTTAGGTCACCGATTTCTGTGGGGTCGTGCAGGTTTGAATCCGGGCGACGAACTCCAGCGGCGTAAGATAGCCGACTATACTGGGTGCGTATCTAGGAAGTTACGCTCGCGGATCGTCTCCGGTATCATCCTCGCTACCACTCCTTACCCGTTCGTACACCTCACGGGCTAGATGACTTTCAGCGACCGCTCGAAATTGCTTATCGCTCATCACGCGCGCAATAATTTCGTCGTTGCCTTCCATGCGTTGGATAAATAGGTCGTCGAGAATGCGCCCAAAGAACGCAGCGAAGTTGACTTCAGTGTTCGCTTTAGCCGCCTGAACGATCTTCACGTCCAGTTCTGCCGTGGCTACCACTTGATCAAAGAATAGCTGATCGGCTCTGGTGAAATCGGTGCCGAAACGCTCGTTCAGAACGTCGATTAATGACGAAAGTGGTACGTCCACGTCCTTCTGACGCTCGGTACCAATGTCCGTCGGCCCCTTCAGTGGCTCCGCCTCGCCAATCATAAGACTAATTGTACCTTCGCCCATCTGCTGGATGCGAAAGAACTTGAGCGCGACGCTATCGTCGAGGGTAAACTTGGAGCCATCACTTATTCTGGGAAGCTTCGGCGAGAGATTCCGAAGGAACGCATAAAGCTGTTCATGCCCTTCGTCAAAATACGGCATAATCTGCGACAAAAACGCGTAGAGGTTGCGGAAAGCGGTCAGATGACCGCGAAATGCCTCGCGTACCGGCTCGTCGAGCTTCGAGAAGCGGTCAACGCACTGGTCGAGGATCGCATTCATCATCTTGTGATCCTGCCCGCTATGATCGCGGCGGGCTCTGAACCACACATCCGCGAACGCGCGCACGTCGTCAGGCGCAAATACAGCTGACTGTAGCAGCGTGTGATGGAGCTCGTTCAGCTTCTGTGGATCGGCGCTATCGCCCACCGGCGTCGCCTCGTAATACGGCTTAAACGCCTTGAAGATGTCGGCTTCCTCGTTCTTAAAGTCGAGGACAAAGGTGCGCGTCTTGCCTACGGCAGGCGCAATGCGATTCAGTCGCGAGAGGGTTTGCACCGCCTGCACGCCCGCCAGCTTTTTCACCACATACATGGTTTGAAGCAGCGGTTGATCGAAGCCCGTCTGATACTTTTCCGCCACAATGAGCACCCGGTACTCGTCTCCGCTAAAGCGATTCGGTAGCTCGCGCTCAGGCAGGCCGTCGTTCATGCCACCTTCGGTATAGCTCACGCCCGGCGTTTCCGGATCTTCGACGCTTCCGGAAAACGCGACCAACGCGCGGATGCCTCGGTAGCCTTTATCCCGAATGTAGCGATCAAAGGCCAGTTTATATTTCACCGCGGCCAGCCGCGAACCGGTGACGACCATCGCCTTCGCGCGGCCACCCAGCTCATGCATTACGCGAAGGCGGAAGTGCTCGATGATGACAGCGACGACTTGTTCGATGTTGACGGGGTGAAGTTCTAAAAACTGTCCGAGCGCCTTCGCCGCCGCCTTTTTTGGCACTTCGGGATCGTCCTCGATTTGCTTCACGAGTCCGAAAAAGCGTTTGTACGTCGTGTAATTTTGTAGCACGTCGAGAATGAAGCCCTCCTCGATCGCCTGCCGCATTGAATACTCGTGGAACGGCGAAGCGCCCGTTGGTCCAGGCTCGTCGAAGACAGCCTTGGTCTTGAACTTCGGCGTCGCGGTAAAGGCGAAGAAGCTCAGGTTGGGCTGTCGGGCGCGCTGCATCACTTCGGCGCGGATACGCGACTTTGTCTCCTCCGACAGATCGTCGTCCTCGTCCTCACCAAGTTGCGCCGCGATAGCATCGGCGATGCCGTCGCGATTCAGGATGCCCTTGAGCGCACCGACCGTCTCGCCCGACTGCGAGCTATGCGCCTCGTCAACAATCACCGCGAAGCGGAGGCCCCGCGTTTCCAGCGCTATGCTTTCGCCCTTAGCCTCAAGGGTCCTGATCGCTTGTGCGATGAACGGAAACTTCTGGATGGTCGAAATGACGATCGGGGTGCCGTTTGAGAGCGCCCTCGCAAGTTGCTGCGTGTCCTCATTAATCTTCTCGACCACGCCGGTCTTGTGCTCGAATTGGAAGATGGTATTTTGCAACTGCTGATCGAGCACACGTCGGTCAGTGATGACGATGACGGAGTGGAAGACCTTTGTATCGGCGGCATCGTGGAGGGATGCCAACCGATGCGCTAGCCATGCGATGCTGTTCGACTTCCCTGAACCGGCCGAGTGCTGGATCAGGTAATTGCGCCCTGTCCCGTGCGCCTTGGCATGGCCGACGAGCCGCCGTACCGCGTCGAGCTGATGATAGCGCGGGAAGATCATCGTTTCTTTACGGATGGTTCGCGAGCCGTTGGCTGTAGCGACGGTTTTCTCGCTTACTTCCAAATGCATGAAGCGCTGGAGGATATCGAGGAGGCTGTCGGCCCCTAGCACCTCGTCCCACAAGTAATGCGTCTTCCAATTCCCCTCGACCGGCGGATTGCCGGCCCCATGGTTGTGCCCGCGATTAAATGGCAGGAAAAGCGTTTCCGCGCCCTTCAGCTCGGTAGTCATCCACACTTCGTCGGGGTCGACCGCGAAATGGACCAACGCACGCTCCTTGAAACGGAAAAGCGGGTCACGGCCGTCGCGGTCGGCACGATATTGCTTGCAGGCATCGTCGGCGTGCTGTCCCGTTAGCGGGTTTTTCAGCTCGGCGGTGGCCACCGGCAACCCGTTCACCGAAAGCACAACGTCAATGATACACCGCCGCGTACCGCCACCCGGGCGCTTCAGCGCGGTGGACTCGAACGCAACTTGCCGGGTGATCGTCAGCCGGTTAGCGGCATATCGCGCATGCGCGTCCGGATTCATGCCGGAATTGGGCTGAAACGACGCGAGCCGCAGTTCTCTGCCGTAGCATTTGAATCCGTGTCGCAGCACGCCGAGGGTCCCTTTGCTCGCGAGTTCTTTGACTAGGCTCTCAAGAATCGTCGCCCCCGTCCGTTCCTTGAGCATCACTTCGAGCTGGCCAAAGCGCGCGGGCTGGCTATCGCGGATGAAGCCGATTACGTCGTCGGGAAATAACGCGGTCGTCGGTTCGAAAGCCCTCGGATCACCCTTGCGATAGCGATCGCGCATGGTGAGGCCGTGTTCGATGGCGTGCTCAAAGTCCGTTTCGGTGTGGCCTGGCACCGCTTAAATCTCCTGTAGTGAGCTATTTTGGAGATCACTCAATGGCTGTCCCTGCACCTCATCGAAATGATAGTAGCGAATTGAAGGATCAGCCATGAGCTGCCGATTCGCATCGAGGTAGGCACCAGGGTTGGCATTGTTGGCAAATACGAACTTTCTAAGCCGAATACTACGCTTGTCGCCGGTGTAGTGCTCAACTGTCGTTTTCAAACTTCTGACCCAAGAGGCGCCGGCCTTTAGCTGAGGAACTATTTTGTCAGCGGTGAGGCTCTTCGATTTGAACTCGATACAGTCTGCGTAAAATCTGCGCTGATTCACGTAGAAGATGACGAAATCACATCGTTTTGACCATGGCTTGGCTATGTCGTTCAAAAAATGAAAGAGTGCTGGCTTCGCCTTGTTTCTGGAATGCTCGAGATCGTCATTGTCCAACTTGAAAGCCATGCCTGCGCCCGGGAGCTGTAATTCGATCTTTCGCTCTTGCGGTCTCACGTCTTCGGGGCGAAAATAGGTTTCGGTCAACACGACCTTTCCCCCGGTTCCATCATGCACGATATAATCGGCATTCACATAGGCTTTGAGATGCTGGAAATACGTCGCCGCTGCGAGACTCATTGTAGCCCTTGAACCTGGCCAGTGACGGTGGACGTTATAAGCGCGGCGCGGTATTCCGATAGACACATCATACTTTGCGCATTCTCTGCCTCAACGTCGGCGCAACGCCCAAGAGCATCGTCCAGAAAATCCGAGATTTGTTTCTGCTCGTCAACGGGCGGCACCGCGACCGTCATTAAGCCCAGATGATACGGCCCGAAATGCTGAATCGTAGCGCCTGCTTTGAGTTGATCCACCTGAGCGATGAATGCCTGCGAAACGACTAAATGGCGGATGAACCCGGAAACAGACTCGCCCTCGATAGCGTTCAAACGAATGATGCCGGTGTAGAAAACGCAGCCTTCTGTTTCTGGACCAATCTCCGATACGATGCCCGAAGTGGCACTAGCGCTAATGAGCAAGTCGCCTTCCTTCGTGAGGAAATGTACCCACTTTGTGGCGACCATTTCCGGTTCCAGAAAGTTGACGCCATTCAAAGTAGCCCATCGTTCGCCGACCGATGCCACCCGAAGCAGAGGTACACCCTCATCGCGAAAATCGGCGGCCATTATTCCTGGGCCCTCAAGATAGGAGATCACCCTCTTAAGGGGGCTAATTTCCCAGTGGCTGGGGATTTGGCCGAGCCACTTGATGCCGCTGTCTTTCATCGGGGCGGCGGGATTGAGGCCCTTCGTGACAGCTTGGGTAATGATTGCCTGCCGCTTCTCGGCAAGGTGCTCCATCAGGGCCTGTTTTTTTGCAATCAACCCGTCGATCTGCGCCGTCTTACCATCCAGAAACGCAGCAATGCGCTTCTGTTCTTCAAAAGCAAGAAGCGGAACCCTTATGTTGGCGAATTTCTCGGCGCTAAAATTTTGAATGGTGGCTTGAATTAGGTTTGATTGGATTTCAGCCCAATACTCACTGCTTTGGAGGCACCAGAAGATAAATTTCGGCCAATACGCGTCAGCCGGTCTTAACCGAATAAGATACCCTGCGTAACAGGCTTGGCCCCACGAAGATTCGTACATGAAGCTTTTTCCAACTGTAGCTCCACTGCGGGCTAAAAGGATGTCGCCTTCCTGCAATTCATAACCAATTGCTACGTCGGGGGGCAGGGAGCGGAACGTATCCTCGCGCAGACCACCGTTCGATGTTACGTCCGTAATTCTGACGAACCTTGGCCAATCAGCGTTATCAAACTCAGCCGCTGCATTAATCCCATACTGCAATGGAAAGCTCGAAGTGAATTTGAGGCGAATACGGTTCAGAGCGTTCACGCGATCAGCCCCTGGAGCAGATTCGCAATCTCGCCTTCGATCTTGCTGATATCGGCCCTGATTTCGGTTAGTGGGCGTGGTGGTTTGTAAACGTAGAAATACCGGTTGATTGGAATTTCATAACCTATCTTGGTCTTTGTGTAATCCACCCAAGCATCGGGCACATGCGGCAGAACCTCCGCCACCATGTAGGTGTCGATGCAGGCTCGCATCATCGCGACCAGATCGCCGTTGGGCATGTTAGATCCGATGCTCATCGGCAGCGGCAGCGTGGTGCCGGGGGGCAGCGGAACGTTCTCGGTATCGCGCATCTCGCGGTCCGGCTCCGGCCGATCCTTGGTATCGCGGCAAATCTCCGCCTTGGGGTCGCGCTCGCCCAATGCGGCGAAAATCGCCTTCTTGATCGGCGCTGGTAGTTTAAGATTGGCCCGCTTGGCAGCCCTCTCGAGATCGGCCTCGAAACGGCTGCGATCCGTCCACCGGCCCTTGGCCTGCAGCGTTGCCAAGACATCCCGAATCGTCTCCTGCTGCGCGTGCCCTGCCGCTTCCTCAGCCGCTGCCGCCTTAGCATCCTTGCGTTTCTTCGAGGTGGCGAGAGCGGCGAAGCCCGCTTGTTCGTCTAAGCGCGCGATGCGCTCCGGCGTCGCCTCGAAGTTAAGGCGCAGTGGGCGCTCGACCGTTACCTTGAGGAAGCCAAACTCCCGGTTCTCAAAGATGCGTGACACGACCCGCGTTTCAAACTGCCCATCGATCGTTACCACCTCGGTCTCGCCGTCGACAAAGTTGCCGTAGATCTCCGTCAGCCGCGCAATGTGGGCCTCGCTCAGCTCGTTGCGCTTATTGTTGAGGCTCTTCTTCATCTTCATGAAGAAGCGCGTGCCGTCGATGAGCTGTACTCGGCCAGCGCGCTCCGCGGCCTTCCGGTTCGTGACGAGCCAGACGTAAGTTAAGATACCGGTGTTGTAAAAAAGCTGGTCGGGCAGCGCGACGATCGCATCGAGCCAGTCATTTTCGATAATCCAGCGCCGGATGTTCGATGGGCCCGACCCGGCATCGCCGCTGAATAACGGTGAGCCATTGAAGACGATAGCGATCTTTGAGCCTTCGCCGCCCTCTTTCGGCGGCACGTGCATCTTCGACAGCATGTGCTGAAGGAAGAGGAACGAGCCGTCGTTTATCGCCGGGAGGCCAGCTCCGAACCGACCGCTGAACCCCAGTTCCGCATGCTCGCGGTCGACGACTTTCTGTTGGTCCTTCCATTCCACTCCAAAGGGCGGGTTCGCCAGCATATAGTGAAATTTATGGCCCTGAAACCCGTCGTGAGTCTTCCCGTCGCCGAGCGTATCACCCAGGATGATGTGATCGGTTTCCTCATCTTTGATGAGCATGTCCGAACAGCAAATCGCCCAGCTTTCGTCGTTGTATTCCTGGCCGTATAATCCAAGGTTGGCTGCGGCATTGCCAGCGCGAATGGTCTCTTCAGAGACCGACAACATGCCGCCTGTACCGCAGGCGGGATCGTATATTTCGCGGTAAACGCCGGGCCTGTATACGTCCTCCTCGCCCGTGTAGACGAGGTGAGTCATCAGCCGGATCACTTCGCGGGGCGTAAAGTGATCGCCGGCCTCTTCATTTGCCTGCTCGTTGAAGCGCATGACAAGATGCTCGAAGATGTAGCCCATCTCCAGGTTACTGATCGTGTCCGGGTGCAGAGCAACACCGGCCATTGCCTTAACGATGGCGTAAAGGCGATTGGATGAATCAAGCTTTTCGATCTGGTCGCCGAACTTGAATTTTTCGAAAATGCGATGCGCGGTCGGCGAGAATCCGTTAATGTAGGCGACCAGGTTAGGCGCTATATTCTCGCTGTCGCCCAACAACTTGGCGAGCGTGAATGGGCTGGTATTGTAAAGCGGCTGCTTGCGATTCTTGTCGACCACCTTCGTCAAGATCTTCGGAATCGCACGCTCAGCGATGCCAGCCGAGACCAGGCGCGCATTTTCAACAAGCACAGCATCCTTAGTGGGTTCGAGCACGGAGTCGAGTCGGCGCAGGACCACCATCGGCAGCATGACCAGCCGATATTGCGGCGGCCTGTAAGGACCCCGCAGGCGGTTGGCGATCTCCCAGATTTTGCCCGCGATCGCCTTGTGATTCTCAGTCAGCATGCATCCCCTATTCGGCTATGTAACTCAAACACTACCTTCGTCGGCAAGCATAGAGGTGACGACTGGATCTCCCGAGCCAAATGAACCGCTTCCGGACCTCTTTACCGACGTGCACCACCTGTTAGGCGCGGATTGGCTGGTTCGAGGAATAAACCCGCCGCCTTGCGCCCGGGACGCTCTCGACCATCGCGTCCGTCCTCGACCGACCGACCGCGACAACCTCCCAGACGTTCTGGCAGTGGCTCTCGGACACCGAGAATGAGGCCTGCGAAAAACGAGGTGAGGCCTGACGGCGGTGATACTGCCGACCACGAAGCGCGCAGCGCCGTTCCACGTTACGCGATCCCTATCCGCTACGGATTAGTGACCACATTGGGCCTCCGCTGCTAGAAGGGCAGGTCCTCATCGAACGGCTCAGGCTTAGGTTCCGGCAGCGCACCGCTCGGCAGCGGTAAGCTGTACGACACGAACAGATTGAGTATGTCATCCCTGTCAATGAACATTACTTGGCTTCGTTTCGTGGAATCCAACTTGTTGCCGAGCCAATTCCGTGCGGCCTTCGTGATTGTCCCGCCGGCAACGATGAAGCCATGATCTACAAGTACACGTTTGCCGATGTCTGAGTCAAAGATCTCATGGCCCAGCATCATCGTCACTTGGTTATGGACTTCCGCTACATTTGCATTGTCCGCCCGACTGACGCCTGAGGCATCCACCTTCCCCTTTTTCGCCTGAATGCCGAAATACAGGACGTGCTGCGTTGGCAGCGTGAATTTCATCCATACGTCCTTCCCATACTCCAGTGCCTTGTCTTGGTGGCCCGCCGACGTAACGCGATGAAAGCCCCTCTGACGAAACAGTGGGATCAGCACTTCACCAATCAACGCGTCCTCCGATATGGCATCTAGGTAAGTCGATAATCGGTCGCGTTTCTCTAGTTCTAACGCGGAGAATGGACGATGTGGGTTCGATGGGGATATTGGTACGCGATTACTCCCCAAATCACGAAGATAGCACTGCCCGTCGGGCGCGTAGTACGCCGCAAGGCCCTCTCGCTTCAGCGCGGCATTCAGAAGGGCGAGTGACGCCCTTGTGCTCCGAGCGCAATTCGTCGGGCTCCTATGGATCCGGGTCGCTTGCACCCAACGGTATGAACCGCCGGGCGATCGACCCCAGATTGAAACCGGCGAGGTCTTACCGCATCGTGAACCGCCCGCGGCGTTCGCGTGGCGCCGTCAGGCTTCGGCGTCTTCGGGACACGTTGGATTTCCGGTCGGCCCCGCGTTGGTCTCCGGCGGCGCCTGCAACGAACCGTTCGCCGCCTTTCGCAGCATGTCCAACATCGTCTCGAAGGCGATCTGCACCGTGACGTCGGCCTCGCCGTCCGGAATCTGCGGAGTCGGCGGAAACTGGCCAGCGTCCCAGCCGGTTCCCACGACCGCAAGGTCTTCCGGCAGCATCCCGGGCGCTCTGGTGGCTATCCGGGCAAGCCCGTCGACCGTGGCGCGAATGAGAAAATCGAACTCGCGCCCTTTGTAGGCGAACATGATCTGGTCGCCAACGAGGCGCGGAGGAAGTTCGGGGAGACAGTCGTGCTCGAACCGCTCGATAGCGCGCACGCGCCCGAGCACTTCTTCGGGTTCCCCGGCTCCGAAGCTGGTCCACATGGTCGCAGCCAGTCCCGCGGCATACATGATCAGCGGAATGTTCCGCGACGGCGGATTGATGATGATTTCCTCGGGAGAGGACGTCCGCAATGCGACGCGCTCGGCCTCTGCGGCTTGTTCGCCCATCACATCCTGGATGATTTTCATCGACACGCGGTCGACCGCATTCTCAAGATGCAAGGTGGCATTGATCGCGGGTCGGTCAGCCGCGTACGAGAGATTCGATCGCGCAAGCTCGACGCCGGACCGGAACAGGCCAAGGTCATCGCTTTCCGGATGCGCCGCTCCTGCCGTCAGAAATGCAAGCATGACGCCGAACCTCACGGTCTGCCGACTCGGGCGCTCGACGGCGGCGAGGGCCGCGGAGGCGGCCGCCCGGCGATCGGCTGCGCCGCCCTCGATGAGTCGCCGCGCGAGCTCGTTCGCGGTGTCGCTTCCAACCTCTGTGGGATGCGCCATGACGGCGAGCAGCGTGCGAACGTCGACCGACCGCAGATATGTCTGCCGTCGCTCGGCGTCTTCTTTCGCCTTCTTAACGATGAGTTGGCGCGCATTCTCGGCGATGGCCGGCCGCACGCGGAGCGCGATCCGGGCGATCTCGCTTTCGAAAGATCGCGGAGCTTCGAGGTCGACGTCCGCAACGAGCACCCGCTCTACATCGCGTAGTACGTCACGGCGAATGGAATCCTTCAAATTTTGCGCGGCGAGGATCTCGTACAGCGCGGCGAAGTCGCGATCTGCGTTGTCGCGGTATACGACGACGCGCACGTCGTCGAACTCGGTCGCGGCTGAATCGTACACGCGCAGCTGCTCGCCGTCCGCGAGCACGATGTATCGCGCCGCGATGCTCGGATGTGTCGCATAAAAGTGCGCCTGCAGGAACGCGTCGCGATCCAAAGCGCCCGGCTTCTTCGCCTCCATGATCCAGAAACGCTGAAGCCGCAGAGTCGGGACGTAGTCCACCTCGATGCGCCTGGACCCCACCATCCGGTATGACCGCGGGAGCGGCTCGGGATGCGCCCGCAGCACGGCGTTCACGGTCTGTCCGCCATATCCGAGCATCCGCAGCATCGGCGCTAGAACCTCCTCTCGCACATCCTGCTCGGAACGCAGTGAGGAAAGATCGAGGCCCTTCCAATCCGCGGTAAACGCAAACCACGGTGGACGATCCTCCGCATTCGGCGGCATCACGGAACGACGTTTGTTTTCTTGCCGTTTCGGGCGTTCGGCGCAGGTCTTGAGCCGGGAGTTACCGACGGTGCCGGGCTGGGCGTCGCACTCGAAGCGGGCGCGGCCTCGTTGCCGATTCGCAGGGGACGCGGCAGGGCCGACCCGCCGAATGCGTTCACGGCGTAGCCCGCGACGACGATAAGGGGCACGAGGCCCGCCGCGATTACGCCCTTTCGTATGTTCTCGATTGCCGCGCGATAAAGGGTCAACCGGGTGTTGTTAGTTTCGCCGTTGCGCTCGATGTTGTCCACGAGGTCGCTTATCGCGTCCAACTGTAGTTCGCGCTTAGTCTTGCCTTCGAGAAGAAGCCGACGGACGGCAGTCGCGGTGCGTGTCTGATACGGGGACGGGTCGTTCGCCGCGACGATCTTCACCGCGGCCCACACGAAGAAGCCGACCGACACGAGGAGCGCGAGGATCACCAGTGCGTGCCACACGTCGTAGACGGGCGTCTGCAGGAATGCAAGCGCGACGGAACCGCCCGCGAGTGTCACAATGAAGCCGATGGCGCTCTGCGCGGAGCTGAGCTTCGCGTCGGTCGTCTTGCGTCGATCGTCTTCCCCGCCCTCGATTACGGAGATCTGCGCAAGCGCCTCGGCGACCGCGTCGTCGTCGTGTGGTCCACGCTCCGCGTCAGTTGCGGCGGCGGAATCGGCCGCCGGCCGATCGGGTCCCTCTTCCTTCATGCCGCGGCGTATCCGCCTTCGCCGACGAGCGCGGCAGCGAGCGCGTCGGCGATCGGAGCACCGGTGCGTTGTTCGATCCAAGCCCATTGCCCATTCGGATTGATTTCGAGAAACGTCAGCCCCGCCCGCGTCTCTACGAGGTCGATCGCGCCGAAGCGCAGCCCCAACGTGCGGACAAGCGCCACACACCTTGCGCGCTCGTTCGGCGGCAACTCCACCATCTCGTGATCGAGGTCGATCCCTTCGCTGGTCGCGCGGCGCCAATCGAGCGACGTCGCGACGTGCGCCTGCGACGCAATTCGGCACGCGAAGACGCTTTCGCTCACGACTGTGACACGGAGGTCGGCGAGCTTGTCGACGCGCTGCTGAATCAAATGCGGTGCAAGAGCGACGTCAGCCAGGTCGTCGTCGCCGTGCAGCTCCGCTGTATACGCCAGCTGAGGCGGTTCTCCGGACAGTTGCCCCGAAGAAAGCGGCTTGACGATCGCCTTGCCTACCGCGGCCACGAACTCGTGCGCTTCCTCGGGTACGTTCGTGACGATGGTGGGCGGCACGTCGAACCCGAGGGCACACGCGGTCCGCAGCTGCAGCAGTTTGTCTTCGGCCACCTCGATTGCGGCCGGTTCGGAAATCCAAAACGCCGTCGTGTCAGCGCATAATCCACGCAAGAGCGTTGCGCCCTCCCGCCCGGCGAAGGCGCCGGCGGCGTCCGCCGTTCCGTCGACAGGATGCGGCGTGCGAGGACGACGGTAATAGGCAGCGCGGACGTCTCGTGAGCGCAACGCCCGCCCGCGCGAATCGGCAGCTTTCCAGCCGGACGTCGTCCAGGTAAACCGCCACCGACGCAGCAGGTCTTCGGTGTTGAGGCGCACGAACGGCGCACCGCGCCGGCGTAGCGCCGCTACCACGAAATCCGTCGTGACATCGCCGCGGTTCGTGACCAGCAGGATCACCGATCCTGGTCGAAGGTCTCGTTGGTGACCGACGTCGATGTGCCGGTCTCGGTTGACGCAGCAAAGATGAGCGGACGCCCCTCGTCATCGACCGCCATGTCGAGCGAATCGTCGTAGCCGATCACCGAGGCCTCGCTGCGCATTGCGACCGCGTCGCGAAACAACAGCGGTCGCCGATCACCACGCATCCAATCGACCGCACCGGCAAAACCGCGCGCATCCGAATCGTCTGCCTCGTTCTTCACCTTCGTCACGGTGTGCGTTTCCGCGAACGCGACTCCGCGATCTGGATCAGACGCTTCGCCTCGCACCTCGGTAATGCTGTGCGTTTCCGCAAGCGGCCGGACGGTCGCGGTGGCAACGTGCAGTTTCACCCGAGAGGTCTTCTCGCCCATGACGCTGCCTTCGCGCCGATCGCGTCCGTCTCCGGCCGTTGCGGAGCACCTCGCCGCCAAAACCCCACCAGCGTCGCCGCCGCTCCGCGCCATTTTCGCTGGGGCTCCTAACGCGGCGGAAAGGGGCGCCTCAGCCGGCTCCAGCACAGCTACTGAACCGCTGCGTCGTGAGCACATAACCAACCGCATGCTTTCCGGCTCTGCGTTTCAAAATCCGCGCCAAGAGCGGCTCCACCGGCTCCTCGGAGAGCTACTCGGTCCAGGCCCTGCTAGCGCCTTTTACGACGCCTGCCGGCTTCGAATCGAACCTCACCAGTACCTGACAACGGTTCATCTCGTTGGGCACCTGTTTCGCGAAATCGAGAGCGCGGTTCTTGGAGTCGTTGCACCCAAACACTTGCATCCGCTTCGCGGCTCAGATGTCCACAAGCAACGCATCGCCGCCGCCGCGGTGATCCTGGCATTCCAGTCGACCGTGACGTGATTATTCTCTGGCCGGGACTGCCAAGGTGGAAAGAAACCGCACCAACGGGGATACCGCTCTCGTCGGTTTTCGGATTCAGGAAACAGGCGCAGCCCGATCTACCGACAACAACCGGGGTGTACAGATTCAGCCATCTCTCGTGGCCGCTTGACGCTGCAGCGCGCGCGCATGGTCAACGAGACCACGCACGTGGTCATGCCGCGCCGTAACGACATCGGCGAGCTTTCGCTCCATATAGACTTCGCCGAAGACCGTTGCAATCGCTTCGAGTGACGTTATAAACGCCTCGCGGATAATATCGCGAGGGCGTTCACCGGGCACCTTTTCACGCGCGGCTTCTTGGGCCATTCCGAACGCAACACTATTGTCGAGTCGAATTGTATCGAAGGCCATCCGAATGAGCTCGTGTTCCGACTCTGAGAAGGCACGAAAGGTATCGACCTGCCAGTATGCAGTTTCCAGATCACCGACAAAGTGTTCGAGCAGAGCCGGTTCGTAGGGACGCACACCGACGAAGCCGTCGATCGCGGACCAAAGTCGCCAAATCCGGGCACGAACCAGGCCGCGGTGCGCAGCGTCGGCAGTCTCGCGCTTTTCACGCTCCGTCCGGCGCGCTTCCTCGCCAGCGGCTTGGGCTGCGGCGCGCCAGCCGACCACCGCGATAGCAATAGCCGCAAAAGTTCCGAGAGGTGCAAGCGCTGTCGTCGCTGCGGCCAGGCGATGAACCAGCGCGTCCGGTGCTGTCGATAGTGCTATGATTGCGGCAAGCAGCAGGAGCGAAACGATGACAATGTTTCGATTGGTTGAACGCACGTCGCGACCTCGACTTGGCGCAGTGGTATCACGCGAGATCCGCCCCCGAGCATCTCGAGCGCCCTGTTCCGCTGAAGGATTTCATGTCGACTCAGCCGCGTCCCGCAGCGTCGATCGGTGGGATACGGAGCCAATCCGCGTCGGCCTGCCCTACAGCCAATGTCGGCCACCCAGGATCTCATCGATCGTACGCTCGTCGATTTGCGCCGAGCCGGCTAAAGAGCCCTCGTTTACGCGGGAAAGTTCAGGCCCGTCTTTTTGCCGGCGAAGGCTCGAAAGACTGGCGGAGGCCCCTTGTCTAATCGTATTCAAGGAGTGAAATTGTGACCCAGGTGGGAAGCGCTTTATCGTAGCGCCTCCACCCGAGCGCCCCTGCTCTCCATCGGAGCGACAGCGACTTTGACCGAAAGCGAGTTCGCAGCCCTGATAAAAGGGCTTGCAGCCGACCTCAACAATCAAACATATAGGCGACTATATGCATCACTTCAGCTTCAGCCGGGGCTGAGGCGAACGCTGAACCCCGCTTTCCCTTTTCCGCGGACGTTGCGCATCGGCGTTATGCCCGAAGGTCTCGCGATAGAGCATGTCGGGCCTGAGACAGCCGAGGATGAGCACTTCCCAACCGAAGCCAAAGAGTTTCTCTCTGGCTCGGTTTATGATTTTCTCGACATGGACCTCGCGCATCTCTCGCACGTGCCGCAACTCGTGCCGACGCCGATCGAAGATACGCAGTTCTTCGTCGGCGGGTCGATGGAATATCTCATGGACTACTTCTACGATGTAACGTCGGTGGAAGGGACGTTCGTGCTGAACGGCCTTCCTGACCTTACGTTCGGTGCCGAGCCGACATTTGTTTGGAATACCACAATATTCTATACTGACGACGCGGGAGCGCTTCGCACGAGGCGCATCGATTTGCTTGAGCTATTCCCGTTAGTGAACCGACACATTGCGTATCACGACGATGCCGGGCTGACCAACCTCGCTGACTGGATTCTCAGCAAGCCCGTCCCGCAGTATGACCCCGCCCTACATGCTGCTCTGAACGATTTTATCGTCCTAATCAATCTTCCTGACACCGACGAACCAGCCATAACTCGGTACCTGAGCGAACATCCCGCAATTCTTCAACTAGCGTTTGGCGTAGGAGATCTCAACCCACAGAAGCTATTACGGTGGCAGTACCGAACTGACAAGACGTCACTGCAACCGGACTTCATGCCAGTAGGGATGGTTCGCAGGTCGAATTCGAAGGAAACGTATTGCTGGTAGCCGATCGGATCGCCGGTAACGAGTCGGTTCTTCTCGATATAGCTCCGATGCGTGGCATGTAGTAGCTTTCCACCCTGTTTGATCACTCCGACCACGTCGGTGTTGAGCCCTAGGACTGAGCTGAACAAATGGACCGAGACGTCGAACGAATGCGAAGCGATTGCATCGCGGATGATCTGCGGAGAGATCGTGGCGTACTTGGCGTGCGCTTCAGCAGCCCGCAAGGCCACCACTCGGTAAGGTGTCAGCGCATCGCACGTCGGCCGCAGGTCCACCGCCGTCTCTCTATCGGCGTCTACCTGATAGCGATTGTCTCGCGCCATCGTGCTGAACGTTGCTGATTCGCCAGCGCTGATGGCTGCCTTGGCCCGCGCCGCGGTCAGCGGAAAGTCGATCGCCGACGCCCCTGCCGTCGTGGTGGCGACAGAAGTCAGCATGGCCAGGGCCATCCGGGGCAGAATCGTCCTGATCGAGCTTTTCACGCCGAGATGGCGGCCCAGGCAGACCTTATCAGTCCTCATGCACGTTATCGAACGCAGCCTTGTCGGCGTCCTTAACCCAACACGCTTCGTCTTTGTTCTCGCCGCTTTCAAGACGAAGTCTCACGTCGGGATCTAAGAAGCCGCTTCTGTCGATAAATCGAACGTGCTCGCCTCCTTTGAATAACATAGTCTTGTCGCCGCTTGCGTGTTCGTTGAAACCCACTTTATCCTTGGCCTCCAGGGCCTTCGCGGCTTCGTCAAGGTCCGTCTGCTCGCGATAGCATGGTAGGTTTCGTGCGTTGCTTTTGACGACCGCGACGTAGCCGGGATATAGCTTCTTGTCCTCGTCGGCTTGAGAAGTCGGCTTTGGCTTCGGCGTAGGTCCTTTTGTAGGTGTCGGAGTCGGGCTCACTTCTGGCGTGGCGGTCAGTTCCGGGCTTGGAGTGGGCGCCACGATCGTCGTCTGGGCGGTTTGCCCTGCAGCAGTCGACGCCTTCGGAGCGTGACAACAGCGCCTGGATCGGGCCAGCCACAGCCTCCCTGAGTGGCGCTCGAGATGGGCTAGGGGCCGCAAACGTGTCTCACGCTGAGGCTCCGCCAGGACGCGCGGTTCCGGCGTGGTCACGCCGTTCGGTGGCGAACGGGGGTTGCGTCGCCTCCGGATCCGGCGGACGCGTCGGCTCCTGTTCCGAGTGGGCGTGCGCGTGCACGGCCTGGCCCGATTCCGGCGCAATTTACGGCGTAACTAAGTTCCGACTTGGGCCGTGCCGCGCGACTTCGCGGGCTGGACTCCACACGAGCCCGGATGCGCGGCGCGCGTCGCCTGGCCGGACCTCGGGGGTCGGGTCGAGGCCGAGTTCAACGCGCTGCCGGCCAAGACCAAAGAGTATTTCCGCCGCCGCGGGCTCTGGGCAGCGGATGCGGAGAGCCACTAAATGTTCGGGCAAGCCGAGCGACCCGGTACTCCAGAGGGTGTTAGCGAGCGCCCGGATGTGGTAAGATAAATGTCGCACCCGAGCCGCCGAACACGGAGGATAAGCGAGACCTGGGGGGCCTTATTTCACCCCCAACGAGGATCCTGTTTTGCCTGATCCGCTCAAGCACCACTACGTCCCGCAGGTCTATCTCAAAGGCTTCGATGCCGGCAACGGCGTCATCGTGTACGACACGACGGAACGGACCCTGGCTGCCCTCAAGCGCCAGGTCCGGAACCCGCGCATCGAGACCTCGGTCAAGCACCTCGCAGCAGAGATCCACTACTACACGCGAGAGACCAAAGACGGCCCGGACTACTCGTTCGAAGAGATGCTCGGGCGGTTCGAAAATCTGTACCCACGGATCAAGAAGGCCGTGCGGTCCGGACAGCCGCTCTCGGACGAGAACCTCGGTTTTCTCGCGCTGCTCGCCGCCGTGCAGAGCGCGCGCGTCAACCGGATGAGCCTGGTCGAGCCGATGGAGAAAATCCGCGAGCAGGCTGCGGCGTTGTTCCGCCAACACAGGCCCGAGCTGACGGAAGAGCAGATCGTGGTGGAAACGGACCGAGTTGTCCGCGAGCAGCTCATGGATTCGGAGGTGCCGACACCGCGAAACATCGCGCTCGACGCAGTTCCGCAGATGATCGACTTCGAGTTCAACATGTTCCGGTACATGTTCAAGAGCGTCGTCTACAGCGACGCCCACGACTTCGTCACGTCCGATGCGCCCGTGGTTCTCGTCGATCCGGCCCAATACCCGGAGCCGCGCTGGAAGTTTTTCCGGCTCAGCCCGTTCATGGAAGTCACGTTCCCCCTCAGCCGGCGCGCGTGCCTCGTCATGGCCTGGCATCCGATGCAGGCGCAATTCCATGCGGACGAAGCGATGGTGGCCACGATCAACGGCCGCACGGCGAGCTACGCCCGGAAGCATGTGTTCGCGCCGAACACCGGCGCTCAGGTCGACCGCGAGCGGAATGGGCGCGACTTCTACAACATGACGACGTGGATCGGCGCTCCGCTCACGCCCGCGCTAGTGCGCGAAGGCCCGACCACGGACGAAGAAGACTCGCGGTACCAACGGTCGCTCGCGAAGCTCGGCGTGCCGCTCGAGATGGCCCAGGAAGAGATGAAACAACTCCAGCCGCGTTACGAGGAAGCCGCACAGTATTACATGGAGCTGCAAGCGCGGCTTGATCGCGAAGAGGCAGTTGGCTGAACACCAAATGGTCCGATTCAAAAGCGAGGACGACATGCTCGACGCCATGGGCGACGGCTACTCGAACGGTCACGGACAACGCCCAACGACCCAGACCAAAGCGCAATATAAGGCGTTTGTTCCACTACGCAATTGGGCGTGGTCCGGGTGCGATTGCAAGGGAGTGCCGGGAGCACAGGGGCGCGGTGACTACTTCGTCATCGGCAGTGAAAACTGCCCAACGCACGCCCACGTCAAGGGCAACTTCAACGACGATTCGATAGACGCGTGAACGGATTGAGAATGAAAAGCCGATTTACCAAGGCATCTTTCGCGCTCGCCGCTGCGCTTCTGTTCGCCACCGCGCCGGCGGTGGCGCCTTTGTAAAGCGTCCGTTACGCTCGTACTCTAGGGCAGGACGACCGTAGCCTTGGGACGCAACCCACAGGAGTACCGCTTCGGCTGAGCGGTACCGGAAGAAGAGGGTGTCTCATGAAGCGCTTACCGGCAATCTTGATGCTGGTCTTGATCGCCTCGCCCGTCAGCTCGGTCGCGCGCAACGGTAGCCATCACAGCTCCAGTGGTGGCCATCATGGCGGTCACGTGTATGGGTTCGCGACGTCACGCTGCAAGTCAGCATCTTGCTATCGAAAGCATCCCGGCGGGACGTACGTTCACCCGCTAACGAAGCGGAAGCACCGGTAGTGACGGTGACATTTCGGTCACTCTGCGTTGCGCTGCTCACCGCGTTGCTGCTGTCTTCGCCGACGATCGCGTCGGCGAAGCAGAAGACAACAGCCCATGCCCCGGTTACTACCGGGTCGCTGCAACTCTTCTCGACCGAACGTGCAGCTCAGGTTCATTGTCCAAGAGACACGGTCGTCTGGCTGAACACGAACAGCGGGATCTACCACGAGAAGGGCATGCGCTGGTACGGCCGCACGCGCGCCGGCGCGTATGTCTGTCGTAAGGAGGCCGATGCCGCCGGTGATCGCGACACGAGAAACGGCCAGTAAGGAATAGATACTAATCCGTCAATTGACGGGCCCGACGAGATGAGGGTTCTGTGATCAAGCTTCGCCACGTTTTCGTCCTCGCTGCATGCCTGCCCGTACTCCTGTATCAACCTCTAGCGCGCGCCGGCGGCTCACCGCAATGTGCTGCGTCGATCGCTTCGTGCCCGATTGCCGGCTGCAGCGGTTCCAACAATCCAAATGCGCCGGTCGATCACGAGCTGAACACGCGGAAGAACCGCGGCCCGGCCCAGATCCCGAGTCAAAAGCTTCCACCGTACGACGTCGATCAATTCAGAGATCCAAACGTTCTTCCAACTCATGCACCGAGTGGAAACCCGAAGGATTTGCGATCGTCGTGGTCCCCGAGCGACGTTGCTGCGCAGAACGTTCGCGCAATGGAGAACCACCAGGTGGCGCTCACAGGCTACATCCTGCGCGCAAAATCCGGCGGTGCGGAGTCGTGCAATTGCGACATTGCCACGCGAGACGCCGTGGACACCCACATTAACGTGATTGAGGACGCTAACAGCGAAACGGTTCCTTCGGAGCTGCTCGGCGGGAGCGTGATTGCAGAAGTGACGCACCGAATCCGAGACCCCGCTTGGACGCTGCGTGCCCTGAATGCGATGGCCCTTGCTACTCAAGATGGCCGCCCGAAGCCGCGCGTGCGAATCATCGGGGCCCTAACATATGATAATCTGCATTGGGATATGCTGAAGAGCGGTACTCGTGGAACGCTGTGGGAGGTGCATCCGATCACCGAGATCGACGTCGAAGTAAACGGCCGGTGGGTGCCATTTACGGGAAGTAGCGGTCCGACTGCCATGGCCTACACGACGATCGTGCGTTTGTTGACGCAACCCAATGCCTTTGCCGCGTCGGAGGTACAAGGCAATGCGCTTCGTTTCACCAATGCTCGGATCGTCCGGTGGTCGCCGCAGCAAGTCCATGCACTAGATGACCGAATGGCGCAGGACCAATCCTAAGGGTTCCTACTGGCGATCAGCTCATCACGATTAAGCGCTGCGATCGGAAGGGAGAGTCCGGAACATGGACGACAGCTGCTAGCGTCCACGCGTGGGCGTTGGGAATCACGACGAATCGCAGCACTTATTGGCACCGTCACGTGACTTCACATTGGAGAGTATTGTGGCCTTTGGCATCGATGACGCTTTAACAGCGGCAGCAGCCGCGATCAGTCTGACCGATACGGTTGTAAGGACCGTGCGCTCCTATGAAAAATCCGACATGCCTGATTTCGAGCAGCTCATCGACGAGGTTCGAATAACCGCACGTCGTGGAATAGACGACGCGGACTTCGCCTTAGTACAGCTCGAACGGACGTTGCACGAGAGGGGCGTCGACACTGGCATGACGCTCCAAGAGGTAATTGAGGCGACTCCTTGGTGGCGACCCTTCGAAGAGTATCGACTGAAGCGCATTCGGCAGAGCTTCAACGCGTTGGCAGACGCTACGTACGTCGCAGCGGACGATATCGCGGCTCTTGCGAGATGCCGGGATGTGACCGGGGAGATGGGACGCGCGGTTGTGGCTAGCGCGATTGCGAAGCGCGAGCTTAACGCTAGACTTCAGAACGCGCCCACATTGGACACGGCGATTGCAGTGTTGCGTGAAGAACTTCGTAGACAAAAAGCGGCATTGACGCGGTGACCTGGGGTTCGCCCCGTGGAAGATTACGTTCGAGCGGCGAGCGCCTCGTACACGTCTGAAAGAGCACGCTCGTGAGGGTCAGCGGATCAAGGCCAATACCGATTCCAGAAAAAGATCGTAGTGTCGGAGTACGTGGCGAACCCGAGCGAGCCGAAAACCGACGTCACGCTCATCAACAAATGAGGACTTGGCCGAAACCGAGGCAGTCGTGCTGATTTCGCCTTAGTCATTCGAAGCGACCGCAAGCGTAAGCGCGCTTATCCCACTACGCCGCGATCGGGATCGCCGGCGGTTCCGCGAAGAGTGCGGCCGTGACGGTGATCGTGTTCCATGTGCCGGACTTGGCTCCGGCCGGTAGGCCGCCCTACGTTCCAGGGTCTCCCCGAAATCGGGGCGTATCACACTCAGATGGACGCAGTCTTTCAACTACTCGCGGCCTTGCCGTCCCCGATGGTGCAGTCGCACGTTGTCGTTGATGGTCCGGTCTCGACCACGTCAGTTGAAGGCACCTGGGCGATGGTAGGGGCCATAGCGACTGCCGTAGGCGCGATCGGGACGCTGATCGCGGCGGTTGCCGCGGGACTTGCGCTTTGGTTCAACTTCATCCCGTGGTGCGATCTCGTCAACGTGGCGTTCACGGCCGTTGAGAGCGACAACGCCGTGCAGATGTCGGCCGCTATCCATAACGCCGGGGGCGGGCAGGTGACAGTCGCGTTTTGGAAGCTGGAGAGCTACGAAGGTATGGCGGATTTGCCACATGCGACCCAGTACCTCGGACCGCTCTTTCCTCGATCAAGACGACGCACGCAACACACCGTGCAACTGCCGCGCCCGGTACAGCAAATAGTTGCGCCGAATTACTCGATGATGCTGCGTTGGTATGGGCTCTTTGGAGTATACGGCGAAACCTTAGTCGAGGCGAACGACGTGACGAACGTCCGCAAAAGCCCAAAGCGGATCAGCTTGTATTGGAATCCTCGTCTGCGCCGGAAGCCGCTGTGATACGATCCACGACATGAACATAACCCGTACCTCGAACTATTCAACCGACCACGTGTCGCGAGCATGATAGCGGTCCAAAATCGCTTTTTGACGATGTAGTGCGATTGCTCGGTCGGACGATGGAGGACGTAGATGCGTTCGTTCAAGTTTACTCGCCCCAAGGCAGTTTTCGCTCGGAACGGGGGTAGGGACTGATGATCCGCCGCTTCCAACTGATCCGTAACGTCGGACTGTTTGACAATGTTAGCGGCGATGCCTCAACGGAGTTCGCCCCAATAACGCTGATCTATGGAGAAAACGGGCGCGGAAAGACCACGCTCGCCGCACTCTTTCGATCCGTTTCGTCGGGAGAGGTTCCAGTACTAGTTGAACGGCATCGCCTTGGCGCCCAGCATCCACCACACGTCGTGGTCAGTTCGAGTGGTGTACCGGAGCAGGTTGTCTTCCAGAATGGCGCGTGGGACGCGACGATCCCTGAGCTGATAGTCTTCGACGATCGCTTCGTTGACGACAATGTTTACTCCGGCCTTGTCGTCGATGCGTCACATCGACAAAACCTGCATCAATTAATTCTTGGACGAGACGGCATCGCGCTCAACGAAGAACTGCAGCGCCAGATTCAAAGTATTGAGGAACACAATCGCGAGTTGCGCATTCGGGCTGACCGAACGATTCCGTATCGCGGCAATTTCTCGATTCAGCAATTCGTTTGGCTTCCGCAACAGCCAGATATCGATCGGGACCTTCAGGAGGCGGAGCGCACCCTGGCGGCGATTTCCGACGCCGGTTCTGTACGAGCGATGCCTGGCCTTGTTCAGATTCCATTGCCGCGAGTAGATGTCGCGGCGATTTCTGCTGCGCTTGCTTCTGGAATTGATGGGCTGGACTCCGAAGCCGTGTTGAGGATTCAGGCCCACTTTCTCTCTATCGGGGAACGGGGAGAGGCCTGGTCGGCGGACGGAATGCAGAGACTAGCGCTTCGCACCGGCACCGCTGGCGAAGGCTTGTGCCCACTGTGTGATCAAGACGTGCGCGCATCGCAAATCGTCGCCGATTTCGCATCATATTTTGGTGACCGCTACGGAGCGCTTGTCGAAGAGGCGAAGCGGGTCATTGGTGCAGTACGAAGCTCGTTCAGTGACGTGGCGCGTGGAAGTGCACTGCAGGTTCATCGGCAAAATGCTGAGCGCTCGCTCTTCTGGAATCGGTTTTGCGCTCTTCCGGAAATCGACTGGCCGATGGCCGGAGATCTTGAGCTAGCCTGGCGAGAAGTCGCCGAGCATCTGGGCTCAGTTCTGGCAGAAAAGGTAATGCGGCCGTTGGAGCGACTTCGCCTATCTCCGGAAGCTTTTGAGGCAGTTGAACGGTACAAAGCTATCTTGAACCGCGTCTCCGCAGTCGAACCCCTTGTCGAGAGAGCAAATGCTGAAATCAACACTGTGAAGGAGCGAGCTCTGGCGGGCGACGCAGGCTCCGTGCGATCGGATATTGCACGTCTCAGGACGATAAAGGGTCGCTTTGAAGACCCCGCGCGGCCGCTTTGTGATTCTTATTTGACGGAAGCGCAGGCGAAGGAGGCGACTGAGGCAGCCCGCGATGCTGCTCGAGAGGCTCTGGACAACTACCGGCAAGGCGTATTCCCTGCTTACGAAACGGCGATCAACAACAATTTGCGTCGCTTCAATGCGGGTTATCGTATCGGAAGCGTCACCTCCACCAACACCCGTGGCGGATCAGCATGCACGTATAATGTTGTCATTTCCAACCGCGCGGTGTCGGTCGGAGGCCAAGATCAAGAAGGGCAGCCTTCGTTCAGAACCGTTCTCAGTACGGGTGACCGGACGACGCTTGCGCTCGCATTCTTCTTTGCGTCACTTGATCAGATCCGAAATCTGGCGGCGAGAATCGTCGTTGTGGATGATCCCATCGCGAGTATGGACAGTAACAGAACGTTGGTAACGGTCCAGGAGATGAGGAGGCTGTCAGATCGTGCTGAGCAAGTGATCGTGATGTCGCATGACAAGCCATTCCTATGCCAGATATGGAATGGCACTGATCGGCAGAGAGGAGCGGCTCTGGAGGTCGCTCGCGATGCCAACGGTTCTAATATTCGGCGTTGGGACGTGAAGAGTGATTCGGTTACTGAACATGACAGGCGCCACAAGACCCTTAGGGATCATCTTGTCGCTCCAAATCTGGAAACGAGGGTCGTTGCAGAGAGTCTTCGGTTTGTTCTGGAGGGGTTCATCAGGGCAGGGTATCCGGATCACTTTGAGGCCGGTGACGTCCTCGGGACGTTCCAGCGAAGCGCGCAGCGCTTACTCGGAAATGCAAATGCACCGTTGAGTCAGGGTGATCTTGCAGAGCTAAATGACTTAATGGAATATGCGAATCGCTTTCACCACGATACAAATCCAGCATGGGCAACTGCGGCCATTAACGATGCCGAGCTGGTTCACTTTACGGAACGAACTATACGGTTTGCCCGTCGCCCTTAGCGAGTCCTTGGATGCCCAGGCTGGTGCCGCGGCGGGCCCGGGCGCGCGGAGGCAATGGCCTCTGCGGCGATCGCAGCAGCGGACGGCTCCTTCGACGAACTGGCGGTTCGACCCGAGGCGCCGCATTGCCGGCGCGCCCTGGTGGGCGCCGGCAGACGGCGCCGCGTTCCCTGGGAAGGATTCAATGTGAAATGATGACGCAATGGTCGATTCAACGTGAAATGGCGATTCATTGTGAGACAGCGCCGTTCTAGGGCTATCTCACAATGAATCGCCTAAATCGCGATTCAATGTGAAATTGTCTGAGGTCCACCGATTCAGTGTGAAATTCGGTAGGCTTGGTCAGGAATGAAGAGGCCCCGCCTTGGCGGGGCCTCTCCGTTTGCGTCTCGAGCGCTTTTAGGCTGCTAAGACGGCGTTCGTGAGCGGCGGGAAGCACCGCTCCGGGTGTCGGTAGTCGATCGTACAGCTCGTCAACACTTCGTAGAAGACGGTGGTGCGTAGGTTCATGTAGATGAGCTTGCAGAGAGTCTCATTGACCCAGGCGACGCATGGCTCGTCCGCGTTCTTGACCTCCGCACGCTGGCGGCCACGTGACCAGCAATAGTCGCTTGTGACGCGCTTCATCGCTGAAAAAAGCGATTCAACCTTCGGCCGCAACCGATAGACCTCATGGAAGCTCCGCTGATCGTCGTCGTACCATTTTGCCAGTTGGGCTGCTGCCTCCGGATGCTCGTCCCACGCCAATGGATCCGTGCGCTTCTTGAGTGGTATCACGGCGCGGATCGATCGTTCCCAGAGCCATCCTAATATTTTCTC
>Ga0182024_10005462_pt1 | contig 28509 bp, 12 predicted proteins | sample P32metaG_FD_120480 | JGI IMG/M metagenome (GOLD analysis project Ga0182024, IMG submission 120480) | Permafrost microbial communities from Stordalen Mire, Sweden - P3-2 metaG (Illumina Assembly) | ecosystem: Environmental > Terrestrial > Soil > Wetlands > Permafrost | place: Sweden: Stordalen...
CGCCCCAACCAAGGCCAAGACCGACGGGATATCCGTAGCCGTAGGGCGCATAGTACGGGGCGCCATAGTACGGGTTGCCGTAGTATTGCGCGTGAGCCGGCGCCGTCGCGGCGCCGAGCGTCAGCGCGCCGGCGGCGACAAAGGCGGTGGCCATCACAGAGCGCCGGACCCAATCGGTCTTGCCGCCAAATTTACTAGTAGTCATACATTCCTCCATCCGGGTTGCAGCGGCCAGAGCCACAGGCGGAGGCGCCTCAAACACAACCCGATGACTCTCAGGTGGTACGCTCCTGGGCGTCTCAGTTAGGTTCGGAATCTAACTACGGGCGCCCTGTGCTTTTAAGCGGCCCGCGCGAGGGGGCCGCCATTGTCAACAACGGCAACGAGATTAGGCTATCAGGCGGCCGCCTGACGCGCGCGCATGGTCGAGATCGTCGCGAGTCTCTGTCGGCCCGACCTGAGCGAGCTTGAGCGCGGCGAACACTAATGCAAAATCTGCCTGTCCGTTGTTGGCTCAACACTGCCGGCAAGCCGATCGTATTGAGCGGCGACGACTAGAATTTGCTCGCGTATCCCTGCGTTGGCCGGCAATGCAGCCTCGGCCCGTAAGCGCTCCTTGCGGAATTTGCGGGTGTGATTGTCCTAGCAATAAAAATGTGGTGATGGAGCGCTTTAGCTGGCCTGAAGCACTAGCTAGGGCCGCAACGCTCGGCATTTTTCAGTGTCGAAAATTCCTTTATCACCTTCGCGTCGGAGAAAATCCGGCACAGCGCCGTTTCGCTGAACGGCGGCTGCCGATCAATCTCCTCCTTTTCTCGTGCGCCAGTTTTCATCGGCCGGCCCTCAGCTCGACGACGTTCGATCCGGTGGGGTCAATAAAGCCGATCGGGCAACAACGGCGCGCGGCGCGCACTCTAAGGCCAATCCGACCCTTGCCGCCGGATTTCCTCGGCCGGAGCCCCGATGCGACGGAAATTCTCACACTGCCGCGGGCGAGGAGGGTCCGGACTGCTCATGGCGGCCGTTCGGCTAGGCGATCGCGCGGGACCTCGTTACGGCTGCCGAGGTTACTGACCGTCGCTCGCATCCGTGAAAAGGATCAGCGATTGGTTCACAAGCAGAAATGGCTGAAGGAACAGCGTCTCGTTTTCGCCAACCGCCTGGGGCTGGATTACCAACGGCGTGCCGCCCAGCATCGGCGCCGTGATCGCGCCGATGTTCGCGCTCGCCGAGCCGCTCGCCAGCGTGTAGTTGCCGGCATCCGCCCCGCTCAACGCCAGCCCCATGACGCTGACCCCGATGCCCGTCCCGGTGTGCGGCGTCGCATAGGTGCCGGAGCTTGGATCATTGAGGCTGACATTGTCACCGCCAAAGACACCCGAAAGCGCGTAGTTCGCCGGCGCTAGCGTCGCCACGGTCGTCCCGTCGTAGGTCTTGCTGACCGAGCCGGTCAGGCCCGCGCTCAGCGTCGCCGGGGTGATCGTGCCGATATTCGCGCTCGCCGATGCGCTCGCCAGCACGTAGTTGCCGGCGCTCGTCCCACTCAGCGCCAGGCCAGTGACATCGACGCCAATGCCGGCGCCGACATTCTTCGCGGCATAGGTGCCCGAGCTCGGATCGTTGAGGCTGACGCTGTCGCCGCTGATCACGCCCGACAGCGTGTAATTCGCCAAGGCCAGCGTCGCCGTGGTGGTGCCATCATAGACCTTGCTGACCGAGCCGGTCAGGGCCGCCGTTAGCGTCGCCGGGGTGATCGTGCCGGTTCCCGAGGCGCTCGTCGGCAAGGTGTAGTTCGACAGCAGCGTCCCGCCGTTTGCGGTGAAGTTCGACGCGCCAAGGCTCGCCGTCACCGCGATCCCGCTTCCCGCGTTGGCGTTCGCATATGTCCCTGCGGTCTGCGTCACGCTCGCGCCTTCGCCCGAGACGAACCCGCCGAGACCAAAGTTCGCGCTCGCCAAGCTCGCCGCTACTGTCCCGTCGTAGGTCTTTGTTGGGTTGCCGATGATCGTCGCCGTCAGCGTCGCCGGCATGATCGTGCCGATATTCGCGCTCGCCGAATTGCTCGCCAGCATGTAATTGCCCGCATCCGATCCGCTGAGCGCCAGGCTTGTAACGCTGACCCCGATCCCGCCGCCGACATTCCTCGAGCCGTAGGCGCCGGAGGTCGGGTCGTTGAGGCTGACGCTGTCGCTGCCCAAAACGCCCGAGAGCGTATAGTTCGTGTTCGTCAGCGTCGCCGCATTGGTGCCGTCATAGGTCTTACTGACCGAGCCGGTGAGGCTCGCCGTCAGCGTCGCCGGGGTGATCGTCCCGGTTCCCGAGGCGCTCGTCGGCAAGGTGTAGTTCGACAGCAGCGTTCCGCCGTTCGCCGTGAAGTTCGAGGCGCCAAGGCTCGCCGTCACCGCGATCCCGCTCCCCGCGTTCGCGCTGGCGTATGTCCCCGCCGGCTGCGTCACGCTCGCGCCCTGGCCGGAGATGAACCCGCCGAGGCCGAAGTTCGTGCTGGTCAGCGTCGCCGTGGCGGCCCCGTTATAGGTCTTGGTCGGGTTGCCGACGAGCGTCGCCGTCAACGCCGCCGGCGTGATCGTACCGATGTTCGCGCTGGCCGAGCCGGTCGCCAGCGCGTAGTTGCCGGCGCTCGCCCCGGTCAGCGCCAGGCCCGAGACACTGACGCCGATCCCGCTGCCCACGTTGGCCGAGGCGTAGGTGCCGGAGGTCGGGTCGTTGAGGCTGACGTTATCGCCGCTCACGGCGCCGGCGAGGATATAATTCCCCGGAGCCACCGTCGCCACCGTCGTGCCGTCGTAGACCTTGCTGGCCGTGCCGGTGAGGCTCGCCGTCAGCGTCGCCGGGGTGATCGTGCCGGTCCCCGCCGCGCTCGTCGGCAAGGTATAGTTCGACAAGAGCGTCCCGCCATTCGCGGTGAAGTTCGAGGTGCCAAGGCTCGCCGTCACCGCGATCCCGCTCCCGACATTTGCGCTAGCGTATGTCCCCGCCGGCTGCGTCACGCTCGCGCCTTCGCCCAGGACGAACCCGCCAAGACCGAAGTTCGCGCTCGCCAAGCTCGCCGCGGCGGTCCCGTCATAAATTTTGGCCGGTGTGCCGACAATCGTCGCCGTCAACGCCGCCGGGGTGATCGTACCGATATTGGCGCTCGCCGAGCCGCTCGCCAGCACGTAATTGCCGGCGGACGATCCACTCAGCGCCAAGCCGGATACGTTGACCCCGATCCCCGTGCCCGCGTTCGCCGAGGCGTAAGTACCCGAAATCGGGTCGTTGAGGCTGACGCTGTCGCCGCCCAGCACACCAGAGAGGGTGTAGTTCCCCGCCGCCAGCGTCGCCGCATTCGTGCCGTCATAGATCTTGCCGACCGTCCCGCTCAGGCCCGCGGTCAGTATCGCCGGGGTGATCGTCCCGGTCCCCGCCGCGCTCGCCGGCAGCGTGTAGTTCGACAAGAGCGTCCCGCCATTCGCGGTGAAGTTCGCGGCGCCAAGGCTCGCCGTCACCGCGATCCCGCTCCCGGCATTCGCGTTCGCGTATGTCCCTGCCGGCTGCGTCACGCTCGCGCCCTCGCCCGAGACGAAACCGCCGAGGCTGAAGTTCGCGCTCGCCAGCGTCGCCGCGACTGTCCCGTCATAGGTCTTGGTCGGGTTGCCGACGAGCGTCGCGGTCAGCATCGCCGGCGCGATCGTGCCAGTTCCCGAGACGCTCGTCGGCAAGGTGTAGTTCGACAGCAGCGTCTCGCCGTTCGCCGTGAAGTTCGAGGCGCCAAGGCTCGCCGTCACTGCGATCCCGCTCCCCGCGTTCGCGCTCGCGTAGGTCCCCGCGGTCTGCGTCACGCTCGCGCTCTCGCCCGAGACGAAACCCCCGAGGCTGAAGTTCGCGCTCGCCAGCGTCGCCGCCACCGTCCCGTCATAAGTCTTGGTCGGGTTGCCGATGAGCGTCGCCGTCAAGCTCACCGGGGTGATCGTCCCGGTCCCCGCCGCGCTCGTCGGCAGGGCGTAGTTCGACAGCAGCGTCCCGCCATTCGCCGTGAAGTTCGAGGCGCCAAGGCTCGCCGTCACCGCGATCCCGCTTCCGGCGTTCGCGCTCGCGTAGGTCCCCGCGGTCTGCGTCACGCTCGCGCCCTCGCCCGAGACGAAACCGCCAAGGCTGAAGTTCGCGCTCGCCAGCGTCGCCGCCACCGTTCCGTCATAGATCTTGGTCGGGTGGCCAATGAGCGTCGCCGTCAGCGGCGCCGCGGTGATCGAGCCGATATTCGCGCTCGCCGAATTGCTCGCCAGCATGTAGTTGCCGGCGCTCGGTCCGCTCAGCGCCAGGCCGGTGACGCTGACGCCAATCCCACTGCCCACATTGGCCGAGGCGTAGGTGCCGGAGGTCGTGTCGTTGAGGCTGACGCTGTCGCCACTCACCACGCCCGGGAGCGTGTAGTTCGTCGGGGCCAGCGTCGCCGTCGCGATGCCGTCATAGACCTTGCCGACCGTGCCGGTCAGCCCCGCCGTCAGCGTCGCCGGGGTGATCGCGCCGATCGCGCCGCCGCTCGCGGCGACGACCCCGTAGCCATAGACCGGGATGCCGCCATTCGACGCGGCGACCGTCACGCCCGTCAGCGTGACGGCAATGCCGCTAGCCACATCCTTGCTGGCATAGGCGCCGGTCGCGGCACTCGGATCGAGCGTCACGCTGTCGCCATTGATCCCGCCGCCGAACGTGTAGGCGGCAACGCCGGACGGCAGGCTGGTGGTGCCGTCGTAAACCTTGGTCACCGAATTGACCGTGACCTGCGGCGCGATGCTGTAGAGGAGGCCGTTGCCCGAGGCATCCGGCGCGGTCGGGGTCCCGGGCGTGCCGACCGGGTAGGTCGCCGCGTACTGGATAAAGGCGGGGGTCAAGCCCCCGTCGTTGTCGTTGGCCGGGTTGGTCGAATAAACCAGCCATTGACCGCCGGAGCCGGCCGAGATTGCGCCCGAACCGGCGCTGTTGGCGAAATTGCCGAGGGTCGCCAGCGTGACCGCGCCGCCCGCGACCGAGCCGCCCGCCCCGATCGTCAGATCGCCGACCGAAGCCGCGGTCACCGAGCCGGTGCCGGCATTGACGGGCGTGTTTATCATCAAGCCGCCCGAGCCCGTCGCCGTCACCGTGATAGCGCCGTTGCCGGTCGTGATCCCGGAAAGCGGGTTCGCCGGCGATCCGGACATCACAGACGGCGTCGGGAAGCCGTTGCTATCGCTCTGCACGCCGAACTGGACGCTGCTCAGCGTGCCGACCGTCAGCGCCTGGTTGTCGTTGACGAAGCTGAAGCTCGGGATCGCGCCGTCGGTATAGGCGGCCAGCGTGCCGACGGCGTTGTTCTGGGTCATCGTCGCCGAGCCGGCCAGCACGCCGAGCTGGAGCGGCGTCGCGCCGGTAAAGGTGATCGCCCCGCCGCTCTCGGTCACCGCGCCGCTGGTCACCAGCTCCAGCTGCGGCAGGATGTCGGTGTTGATCTGCACCGGACCGGCGACATCGATGTTGCCGGTGAACGAGGCCGTGGCGTCGGGGTTGCGGTAGCCGATCTGGAGCGCCCCGGCGGCGATCGAGTCGAGATCGGCCTGCTGCAGGCCAAGCGTGCCCGCGCCGCCGGCGGCGCCCAAGGCGATATTGACGCCGCTGGTGCTCGCCGGCCCGAGGATCACGGTGCCGCTACCGGCGTTGATCGTGCCGGCCGACAGGCTCATCTGGTCCGCGAGGATGACGATTGGCGCGCCGGCGAAGCTGGTGTCGAGGCCGGCCGTCGAGAACAGCCCGTTGTTGAAGTCGAAGAGGAAGTTGTCGGAAGCGTTGTTGGTAAAGCCATAGCCCGGCGCGACGGCGATATTGATCGCCGTCCCGGCATTGACCGGCGTATTGACGACGATCGCGCCGGCGCCGGTCGTGGCGAGATCGATATTCCCGAAATCGGTGAAGATGCCTACGAACCCGCCGACGGTATCGACCTGGATGCCGGCATCGTGGTTGACGAACTTGAAGTCGCCGCCGGCGAGGCCGGCGAGCAAACCCGGCGTCCCGGCGATGCCGCTGCCGTTGTCATTGGCGCCGACATGGTTGGCTGCGGTCAGGATCACGTTGCCCTGGTCGCTTTCGGCAAAGAGCTGGCCGGCGGTGATGATCCCGTTCGCGCCTTGCGTGATGTCGCCGCCGGCGACGGAGAACAGCCCGACGATGCCCGGCGAGGAACCGAGCAGCGCCGCGCCGTTATTGGCGTTGACCGGGAGGTTCAAGGTCAGCGTCGTCGGCGTGTCGGGCGTCACCTGGTTCGAGACGAGGGTGATTAAGCCGCCGTTGCTGATCACCCCGGACACCGGCGGAAGCGTCAGCGATCCCGCCGCGACCCCGCCCGTTCCCGTGGTGGTGATAATGAGGCTGGCGTTCTGGTCGACAAAGGTCAGCGTGTTGCGTGTGGTATTGCCGGCGCCGGTGACCTGCCCGACAAAGGTGCCGGCGGTCTGCGCGACGCCAAAGAAATCGTCATTGCCGCCGATGCGGTTGCCGAAAAAGCTGGCCGAGCCGTCAAGGCTGATCGTGTTGGTGGCGACCGCCTCGACCGCGAAGCCGACGAGGCTGGCGTCGAACCCGGACTCGGTGATCCGCCCCGCCGACATGAGCCCGATCTGGCCCAATGACGCCCCCAGCACCGGCCCGTTGGCGCCGTTGGTGCTGATCGGTTCTTGGATGTTGATGTTGCCGGCGCTGGTTTCGAGCACGATGTTGGCTTCGCTGCCGTCGGTGCCGTTGGTCGTAACGCCGCTGAGCGAGCCGACCGTGCCGATGAACAGCGTCTGGCCGTTGACGAAATCGAAGCTGCTGCCGAACCCGGTAACGTTGGCGGCGAGGAGTAAAACCCTGTTGGTCTGCGGCAGGTCGACCGAGGCGGCCGCGTTGATCGCAAGCCCTCCGGTGGTGATCACGGCGCCCGGGTTCGGCTCGATAATGCCGCCGTTCGAATTCAGCGTCACCGACCCGAAGGGATAGGTGATCGCGGTGTCGACCACGAAGAGCCCGCCCGACGCGTCGATCTGCAAACTGGGGATGAAGGGAACGATGGAATTCGCGGTCGGGTCGCTGCCGAGCGCGGTGACGAGGTCCGCCTGCACGGTGGAATTGGCGATTTGCGAGGTGATCTCGTGCAGCGTGGCGAGATAGATGTCGAGGCCGCTGACGTTGCCGGGCGCCGCCACTTGGTCGGCCAGCGCCGCGCCGTTGGAGCTGCCGAGCGCCGTCGTCAGGGTCAGGACGTTCTGCCCGGTGGCGATCGTGTTCGGCGCGAGCAGGTAATAGTAATAGCCGTTGGCGCCGGTGAAGACCGCGCCGCCGGTCTGGATCGAGCCCAACGCCGTGCCGTCGACCAGCCCCGACACGGCGAATCCCGAGCCGATCGGCGTCTGCCCGTTGTCGACGAACACGGTGCCGGCGACGACCTGCGGGGTATTGGCGCACGAGCCCACCTCCCAGCACAGATAGGGGTAGCTCGTGCCGGCGACGATGCCCCAATTCGAAGCCGAGAACCCGCTCGGCAGTGTCGCCCCCTGCAGATCGCCGGTGGCGAGCCCGACCGAGCCGTCAGACTGCGGCCCCGAACCCTGGCCCGTGGTGCCCGCGTCGTAATATCCGGCGGTGACCGTCACGGAACTTGTTCCGGTCAACCCGCCCATTGTGCCGCCGCTGACCGCGCCGGTCGCATAGGCGTCGGTGATGCCGCCGGTATTGGCGCCAACCAGCCCGCCGGCGATGCTCGACGGGTCGCTGCCGGTGACGCTGCCGACCGCATAGGCGTCGGTGATCGCGCCGGCATTGCTGCCGACCAGCCCGCCGAGCTGCGGCGTAGCTGTGCCGCTGCTGCTCACCGGGCCGGCGGCGAACGACAGCGAGATCGTCGCGCCCGCATCGTTCTGCCCAACCAACCCGCCGACATTGGCGCCGCTGCCTCCGCTGACCGCGCCAAGCGCGTACGAGGTCGTGATCGAGCCGCCGGCCTGGTTCTCGCCGACCAGCCCGCCGACATTGTCGCCGTCGCCGCCGGTCACCGCGCCGACCGCCGCGGAACTGGCGATCGCACCGGCGTTGACCCCGACCAGCCCGCCGACCGCCGACCCGCCGTCGCTCACCGTCGCGGTCGAGGTGACGTTGCTGATCGAGCCGCCGTTGTTGAAGCCGACGACCGCGCCGACCTGGGCGCCGGCGACGTTGGCGGTCACCGTGCCGGAAATCGAGACATTCGTGATCGTCCCGCCCGTGCCAAGTTGGCCGAACAGGCCGACATAGGTGTCGGTGCTGTCGTTGATCGTGAGGCCGGTGATGGCGTTGCCGAGCCCGTTGAACGTCCCGGTATAGGGCGTGCCCTCGGCGAGCGGCGTCCAGTTCGCCACCGACGACAGGTCGAGCGGCTGCGCCAGCACGAAATTGCCCGCGAGGTTGCTGCCGATCGCCTCAAGCTGCGCGGCGCTGAACACCAAATTGTAGGAAAGCGGCGTCGCCGAGGAGTCGCTGCCGAGAACCACCGGGCCGGGGTTGGTGAGCAGATACGGCGTCGTCTGATTATTGAAATTGCCCCAGACGATGCCGTTGCCGTTGAGCGCGGTCAGCGTCAACATGCTCGCCAGCCCCGCCGTCGTCACCGGAACCGTCGTGTCGGTGCCGCTGCCGACCCCCGCCGCCGCGCCGGTCGTCGTGGAATCCCAGAAGCCGTTGGCGATCGTGCCGGAGAAGTTGGTTCCGGCCAACCCGCCGACACTAGCACCCGTGCCGCCGCTGACCGCGCCGGTCGCGTAGCTCGTGGTGATCGTGCCGACAAAATTATACCCTACCAGCCCGCCGACACTGGCGTTGCTGCCGCCGGTCACCGCGCCGGTCGCGTAACTGGCGCTGATCACGCCCTCGATGTTCTGCCCGACCAGCCCGCCTGCATTGTTGTCGCCGCCATTGACTGCTCCGGTCGCGTAGGCCTGGGTGATCGTCCCGGTCGATTCATTCGAACCGACGAGCCCGCCGTCGATCGTGCTGCCGCTACCGCCGGCGACCGTGCCGGTCGCGTATGCATTGGCGATTACGCCGCGGTTCGTTCCGACCAGCTCACCGATCGTGGCGGCGCTCGCCGCACCGGTCACCGAGCCGCCGACGAGGCCGATATTGCTGACCGTCCCGCCCGACCCGACCACCCCGAACAGGCCGACGGCGGAGTCGATATTGTCGCTGATCGTCAGGTTCGAGATCGTGTTGCCGAGTCCATTGAAATTGCCCGAGAACGTGCCGACGACCGGGCCGGTGAGGGTGCCCGCGCCCGACGCGTCGATCGGGGTCGCCAGCGCGAAATTCCCCGACAGGCCGTTCATGCTCGGCAGGCCGGTCGCGTCGTTGTTGAGATCGTAGAGCAGCGTGTAGGCGGCGCCGTTGATCGCGAGGCTCGCGCCCGCGGTCGAGCCGCCGGTGAATTGCAGGCTGCCCTGGCCCATCGTGATGTTGAGATTGCCGCCGCTCTGCAGCGCCACCGCGCCGGCGCCGGTGATCGCGACCGGCGCGGCGATGTCGAGATCGCCCGCCGCGTTGAGCGCGAGCCCGTTGGCGCCGTCGATCTCCACCGGCTGGCCCACCGTGATCGGCGCGTTCGCGGCCGTTGTCTGGACGTAGAGCCCGGCGTTCTGGCTGATCGGCTCGTCGATCGTGAAGCTCGCGCCGGTGCCGACATAGCCGTAATTGCCGAGGCCCGCGACCAGCGTCGCGAGCGTGCCGTTCGCCCCGACCGCGCTCGAAATCAGCGCGGCGTTCTCCGGCGTGTTCTGCAGGCCGCCATAGGTGGAGATGTCGGACAGCACGCCGGAATAGGCGGTCTGGCTGGTCGGGGCGATCAGGGTGTTGCCCCAGATGGTGAACCCTGTCACCGAGCCGGTCGCGTTCGTCACCGCCGCGCCGTTGGCCGCGCCGGATGGCACATCGGCGGTCGTGTAGGCGATCACCGCCGACCCGCCCGACGAGATCGTGCCGGCCGGCTCGAGGAAATAGTAATACCCGTTGGCCCCGGTCGTGACCGCGCCGAGGCTCGCGCCCGCCACCTGCGCTGACACATAGGCCGCGCCGGCGCCGGTCGAGGCGAGCGGCGTCACCCCGGCATCCTTGTAGGCGATGCCGGAGATCACCTGCGGCGCGGTCGGGTAGAAATTGACCAGGTACGGATAGCTGACCCCGGCGACGATGCCCCAGTTCGCGGGGTTCGAGAAGGTCGGCAGCGCCGCCTGCAGCGCCGCGGTGGTCATCCCGACCGACCCGTCGCCTTGCAGGCCCAGCGGCTGTCCCGTGGTGCCGGCGTCGTAATAGCCGTTGGTGATCGTGGCGTCGACTGGGGGACCTGAGACGTTAACTCCGACCAGCCCGCCGGCGAAACTGCCAGTGCCGAGGAGGGTTACCGCTCCGGTCGCATAGGCGTTGGTGATCGAGTTCATATTGACGCCGACCAGCCCGCCAGCTTGGCCAGAGCCGCTGACCGCGCCGGTCGCGTAGGAGTCGATGATGGCGCCGCTAAGCCCCGTCAGCCCCCCGGCATAAGCTGAGTTGCCGCCCACCGCTCCGGTGGCGTGGGAATTGACGATATTGCCTGCTTCGCTGTCCCCGACCAGCCCACCGACAGAATAGGCGTTACCGGTGACGGCCCCGGTCGCGTAGGAATTGTAGACGTTCCCGTAACTCAACCCGACCAGCCCGCCAACGGTACTGCCGTCGCCGCTCACCGCCCCGGTCGCGTAGACGTTCCTGATCCCGCCGGGAAAGGGGGAAAAGACATCGCCGGAAAAGATAGAGCCGGCGAGCGCGCCGACGTCAGTGGCGCCGGAGCCGGTGACCGTGCCGCCGACCAGACCGAGATTGGTGACAAGCGATCCGTAGAGGTGGAACGATACACGGTAGGCGTTGAGTGTGCCGAACAGGCCGACCTCGGGGTCGGACGAGCTGATCGTCAGGTTGGAGATCGTGTTGCCGAGCCCATTGAAAATGCCCGAGAAGGTGCCGACCACCGGGTCGGTGAAGGTGCCCGCGTTCGTCGCATCGATCGGGGTCGCCAGCGCGAAATTCCCCAGCGAACCGTTCATGCTCGGCAGGCCGGTCGGGTCGTTGCCGAGGTCGTAGAGCAGCGTGTAGCCGGCGCCGTTGATCGTCAGCGTCTGGCCCGAGCCTTCGGCCGCGGCGAATTGCAGGCTGCCGAGGGTCGGGGTGAAATTGAGGTTGCCGCCGCTGGTCAGCGCCACCGCGCCGGCGCCGGTGATCGCGACCGGCGCGGCGATGTCGAGATCGCCCGCCGCGTTGAGCGCGAGCCCGTTGGCGCCGTCGATCTCCACCGGCTGGGCCACCGTGATCGGCGCGTTCGCGGCCGTTGTCTGGATGTAGAGCCCGGCGTTCTGGCTGATCGGCTCGTCGATCGTGAAGCTCGCGCCGGTGCCGACATAGCCGTAATTGCCGAGGCCCGCGACCAGCGTGGCGAGCGTCCCGTTCGACCCGACCGCGCTCGCGATCAGCGCCGCGTCCTGGGTCTGCAGCGGCGTCGCGGTCGCGACGGAGTAGGCCATTGCGGCGGTCGGGGCGATGAGCGTATTGCCCCAGATGGTGAACCCCGTCAGCGAGCCGCTGGCGTTCGTCACCTGCGCGCCACTGGCCGCACCGGTCGTGTAGGCGATCACCGCCGACCCACCTGACGCGATCGTGCCCGACGGTTCGAGGAAATAGTAATAGCCGTTGGCCCCGGTCGTGACCGCGCCGAGGCTCGCGCCCGCCACCTGCGCCGACACGTAGGCCGGGCCCGCGACGGTCGAGGCGAGCGGCGTCACCCCGGCATCCTGGTACGCGATACCCGAGATCACCTGCGGCGCGGTCGGGTAGAAATTCGTGAGATACGGGTAGCTGACCCCGGCGACGATGCTCCACACGCCGTTCGCGAAGGTCGGCAGCGCCGCCTGCAGCGCCGCCGTCGTCATGCCGACCGCGGTGCCGCCGTCGCTCCTCACGCCGGTGGTGTCGGTGTCGTAATACCCGTCGGTGACCGTACCGCTATTGGTGGTTTGCCCGACCAGCCCGCCGAGGAGCGAACTGCCGCTGACCGCGCCGGTCGCGTAGGCGTCGGTGATCGCGCTGCCATTGTTTTGCCCGACCAGCCCGCCGACGGCACCGCTGCCGCCACCGCCGTTGACCGCGCCGGTCGCATAGGCGTCGGTGATCGTGCTGTTGATGTTGAACCCTACCAGCCCGCCCTCATAGCCGTTGCTGCCGCTGACCGCGCCAGTCGCGTAAGCATCGGTGATCCTGCCGCCGTTATTGTATCCGACCAGTCCGCCGGTAAAGTCATTGCCGTTGCTAGTGACCGAGCCCGTCGCGAAGGAATTGGTGATGGCGCCTCCGGCGTTCTGCCCAACAAGCCCGCCGATACTGGCGAATTGGCCGCCGCTCACCGTGTCGGTCGCATAGGCATTGCTGATCGTGCCGAGGTTCGTCCCGACCAGCGCGCCGATCGAGGCAAAGCCGCCGCCGTTCACCACGCCCCCGACAAGGCCGATATTGCTGATCGTCCCGCCGGAGCCGAGCTGGCCGAACAGGCCGACGGCGCCATCGTTCCCATCGTTGATCGTCAGGTTCGCGATCGTGTTGCCGAGCCCGTTGAATGTCCCGGTATAGGCCGTGCTCTCGGCGAGCGGGGTCCAGTTCGCCACCGACGACAGGTCGAGTGACTGCGCCAGCAGGAAATTGCCCGTGAGGTTGTTGTTGATCGCCTCGATCTGCGCGATGGTGAAGATGAGATTGTAGGAGAGCGGCGTCGCCGAGGAGTCGCTGCCGAGGAACACCGGGCCGATATTGCTGAGCAGATACGGCGTCGTCTGGTTGTTGACATTGCCCCACGCGGTGCCGGAGCTGTTGAGCGCGGTGAGGGCCGACGCGAGCGCCAGCCCCGCCGTCGTCACCGAAGTGGTCGTGTCGGGGCCGTGGCCGACTCCCGCCGCCGCGCCGGTCGTCGTCGCATCCCAGAAGCCGTTGGTGATCGTGCCGCTGTTGAACCCGACCAACCCGCCGACGAGGCTGCCGGCGTCGCCGCTCGCCGCCCCGGTCGCATAGGAATTGGTGACCGTGCCGCCGTTGTTGAGCCCGACCAGACCGCCGACGAAGCTGTTCATGCCGCCGGTCACCGTGCCGGTCGCATAGGAATTGGTGACCGTGCCGTTGTTTTCCCCGACCAGCCCGCCGAGGAAGCTGGTCTCGCCGCCGCTGACCGCGCCGGTCGCATAGGAATTGGTGATCGTGCCGCTGTCCCCGACCAGCCCGCCGACGGTGCTGTTCATGCCGCCGGTCACCGTGCCGGTCGCATAGGAATTGGTGACCGTACCGCCTGCCCCGACCAGCCCGCCGACGGTGCTGTTAATGCCGCCGGTCACCGTGCCGGTCGCATAGGAATTGGTGGCCGCGCCGCTGTTTTCCCCGACCAGCCCGCCGAGGGTGCTGGTCATGCCGCCGCTTACCGCGGCGGTCGCGTAAGCGTTTGTAACCGTGCCTTGATTAAACCCAACGAGCGCGCCAACAGTGCTGAGATTACCGATCCCGCTCACCGCGCCGGTCGCGTAAGCGTTCGTAATCGTGCCGGTATTAAACCCAACGAGCGCGCCAATCTCCGAGGGTCCGGAACCCGCAACCGTGCCGGCGACGACGCCGATATTCGCTATCGTGCCGCCGAGCTCGCCAAACAGGCCGACATCGCTGAAGGGGGCCGAATCGTTGATTGTCAGGTTCGCGATCGTGTTGCCGAGCCCGTTAAAATGGCCCCCGAAACTGCGGACCGCCGGGCCGCTGAACGTGCCCGCACTCGTCGCGTCGACCGGCGCGGCCAGCGCGAAATTCCCTGACAAGCCGTTCATGCTCGGCAGGCCAGTCGCGTCATTGCCGAGGTCGTAGAGCAGCGTGTAGCCGGCGCCGTTGATCGTAAGGCTCGCGCTCGCGGCCGCGCCGCCGGTGAATTGCAGGCTGCCCTGGCCCAGCGTGAAATTGAGGTTGCCGCCGCTGGTCAGCGCCACCGCGCCGCCGGCGGTGATCGCGATCGGCGCGTTGATGTTGAGCGTGGTGGCCGCGCTCGCGCTCAGATTGCCGGCGAGCGTCACTGCATTGTTGACCGTGATCGCTCCGTTGGCACTGTTGAGCGCCAGCGACAGCGCGCCGCCCGAACCGACATCGGTGATCGGCGAATTGAGCGTGATCGACCCGTTGCCGCCGCCGGCTCCGGCCAAGAGGGTGAGGCTGACGGTCTGCGCGGCGGTCAGCGCGATCGCGCCGTCGGTGCCGCCGGCGGTCTGGCCAACCGTGATGCTGCCCTGCTGGCTCCCGGCGGGATTGCTCGTCGTCACCGTGACCGAGGTGCCGGCGTTGAGCGCGGCCTCGATCGTCGAAGCGTAGAGGATCGAGCTGTCGCCGTTCGGGCTGCACGACCCGCCGCTGGTGCAGGTGGCGCTCTCGGTGCCGGTGTTGGTGATCAGAATGTCGGAATCAGGGTCGAGCAGCCACGAGCCGGGCTTGCCGTTGGGCGCCGCGGCGCTGACCGAGGCCGACGACGCGGCGACATCGAGCAGCAAGGTGGCCGAGGTCTCGACCGTGCCGCCATTGCCGCCGTTGGGGCCGCCATTGGCCAGGATCGTGCCGGCGAACACCGTCGTCGTGTCGGACAGCACGGCGACGTTGCCGCCATTGCCGCTCTGCGTCGCGCTGGCGTCGATCGTCGCGCCCGCCGCGATGGTCACGCCGCCACCGGCCGGCGGGGTCATCGACTGCCCGCCATACGGGCCGCCGCTCGCCCGCACCGCGACCCGGCCGCCCCCCGAAGCGCCCCGCGCATCGATCCGCGCGGTGCTCGTCAGGTCGACCGAGCCGCCGGTCACGGTGGCATTTCCGCCGGTTTGGCCGGGTCTTAGACCCGAAACATTGATCCTGCCGCCGAGCTGGGCGTTGTTGCCCGCGCCCGCGTCGATCGTCACGTTGCCGATCGTCACATTGCCGGCGGGGGTGGAGAGGCTGCGCGCGTCGATCGTGCCCGGCACATCGACGACGTGCTGCAGGATGCCGCTGACCGCGTCGGCGGTCAGGAGCACCGTGCCGCCGGGCGCGTCGATCGTCCCGGCGTTCGAGACGAGGCTCGCCACCGGTTTGCCGTCGCGGCCGATCGGCGCGGCCGTGACCGGCGACCCGACATCGAACTGGATCAGCCCGTCGCCGTAGAAGTCGAGCGTGTAGGTCGCCGCCCCGCCCAGCACCACCCGCCCGAGTTTCGCCGCGATCACTCCGTTATTGGCCACCCCCGGCGCCACCAGCGCCGCCAGACCCGCCTGCCCCACCGTGATGCGGCCGTTGTTGATGACTTGCGCGTTGGGGTTGCCCGGCTGGTCGAAAACCATGTTGCCGGCCATGAAATTGGCCGTGCTGATCCCCGCCGGCGTCGCCAGCAGGCTGTTGACGTCGACCTGCGAACCCTTGGTGAAGACGATCCCGTTCGGATTGATCAGGATGAGCTGACCGTTGGCGGTGAGCCGCCCCGCGATGACCGACGGGTCGCCCGCCTGCACCCGATTGAGCGCAATCGCGCTCGCCGAGGGCTGCACGAATTGCGTCGTCTCGTTGGGCGCGATGTTGAAGCTTTGCCAGTCGATCGCCGCCTTCGGCGTCGTCTGGTCTATGGTCAGCGTGTTGGGCGCCGTCGCGACGATCGTCGCCTGGCCGCCCACAACCTGACCGCCCACCGGGTTCGCATCCACCCGCCCGGCGCACAGCAGCAGCAGCGCCGCGAACGCGGCTGCAAGCCCCCCGCCCTCGCGCCGCCACCGCGCCAGGCCAAAACCAACAACCAGGCTCACCCCGATACCTACGTCCCCAAGCGAGGAAAAGGTGTTGAAAGAAGCCGTAAGGCGACTTTAAAGACTCACCCCAACCCTGTCTCGATCATTCTTGTTTCAACCCGCACCAACCATTTGCGAAAACACGTAATCGGCAAGCTTCGCGCCCGCTGCATCACTCGGATGTCCCGCTCACCGGCGCCGGTTTGACTCGCTGTAAAGCGCGGCGTCACATACCGTTCCAAACGACAGCGCCATCGGGGAGGCCGCAAGCCATGCTGACGATCGACGTCCAGGTGCACGCCTACGAACGCAATCACCCCGGCCGTCCCTGGGTCGGCACGCTGCACGGGTCGGCGGAAGTTACCGGCGACCAGATGGTCGCAGCGATGGACGCGGTCGGCGTCGACGGCGCGGTCCTGGTCTCGCCGTTCTCGATGTACGGCTACGACGCCAGCTACGCGCTCGACGTCCACGCCAAGCATCCCGGCAAGTTCGGCCTGGTCAAGCCGGTCGACCCCAACGATCCCGGTGTCGCCGACACGATCGCCGAGTGGAAGGCGACCAAGGGCACGGTCGGCATCCGCGTGATGATGCGCGACAATGTGTCGACCGACCCGGCCGACCCGGGCCTCAACCGGGTGCTGGCCGCGGCGGCGCGGCACTCGCTGCCGGTCAACCTGTTATGCTGGGGGCGCCTGGAGCAGGCCGGGCAGCTGGCGGCGCGCAACCCGCACACGACGCTGGTGATCGATCACCTCGGGCTGCAACAGCCGTTCGAGCCGCCGGCGCCGCCACAGCCTTTCGCCGATCTGCCAAAGCTGCTGGCGTTGGCCGCGCATGACAACATCACGGTCAAGATCAGCGGCGCCTGCACGCTGTCGCACGAGAAGTTCCCCTACAAGGACATCTGGGACGCGCTCGGCCGCATCTTTGACGCGTTCGGCTTCGACCGCTGCATGTGGGGCACCGACTGGACGCGCGCGGTCGCATTGCTGACCTACAAGGAAGGGGTGGAGGCGTTTCGCGTCACCGATCGCCTGTCCGACGGCGACCGCGCCGCGCTGATGGGCGGAACGGTGGCGCGGGTCTACGGCTGGTCGCCGGCGCAAGCCTGACTTCAGCCGGAGGGCGTGCCGTCCAGCACGGCGCGGATGCGCGCCGCGAGCGCCATGTAGGTGAACGGCTTGTTGATCAGCTCGACACCGGGGTCGAGCCGGCCCTGATGCACGATGGCGTTTCGCGCATAGCCGGTGGTGTAGAGGATCTTGAGGTCGGGGCGGCGGCGGCTGGCCTCGTCGGCAAGCTGCCGGCCGTTGAAGCTTCCCGGCAGCCCGACATCGGTGAACAGCAGCTTTATGTCGGGGCGGGCTTCGAGGACGCTCAGCGCCGCTGGTCCGTCGGCGGCCTCGATCACCTCGTAGCCGAGTTCGCGCAGCATATCGACGACGAAGCCGCGCACATCGGCTTCGTCCTCGACGACCAGGATGATTTCCGCCCCGCCCCGCAGCGCCGACCTTACGACCGGCGGGTCGTCCACGGCCCCCGCGGTGAGTAGCCGCGGCAGATAAAGCTTGATTGTCGTGCCCTCGCCGAGCTCGCTGTAAATCTTGGCGTGGCCGCCCGACTGCTTGATGAAGCCGTAGACCTGCGACAGCCCGAGACCGGTGCCCTGACCGATATCCTTGGTGGTGAAGAATGGGTCGAAGGCCTTGCGAATGACCTCCGGCGACATGCCGGTCCCGGTGTCGCTGACCGCGACGACGACGAACTGACCCGCCCGCATGTCCTCTTCAATCGCCGCGTAGGCTTCGTCGAGATAGGCGTTGGCGGTTTCGATCGTCAGTTTTCCGCCCGACGGCATCGCGTCGCGCGCGTTGACCGCGAGGTTGAGAAGCGCGCTTTCGAGCTGGTTGGCGTCCGCCAGCGTCTGCCACAGCCGGGCGCCCAGGATCGTCTCGACCTCGACCCGCTCGCCGAGGGTGCGGTGCAGCAGATCCGACATGCCGCCGATCAGCCGGTTGACGTCGACCGGCTTCGGCGCCAGCGGCTGGCGCCGGGAAAACGCGAGGAGTTGTCCGGTGAGCACCGCGGCGCGTTCGCTCGCCCGGATGGCCGCCTTGATGCCGCGCTCGAGCAGCCCGGAATCCGTTAGCCCCCCGCGCTGCAACTGGCGTTCGACATTGCCCAAATTGCCGAGGACGACCTGCAGGATATTGTTGAAGTCGTGCGCGACCCCGCCCGTGAGCTGACCGATCGCCTCCATCTTTTGCGCCTGCCGCAACGCTTCCTCGACCTTTTCGCGCTCGGCGATCTGCGCCTTCAGCTCGGCATTCGCCTGCTCCAGCTCGCGATAGCTTAGCGACAGAGCCGATTGCGTGACGCCGAGCACCGCGGTGACGAGCGCCGCCATCACCACCAGTAGGCCGATCACCGCGTAGCGCTCATAGCGGCTGCGTAGCGGTTCGAGCACCGCGCGGACATAGACCCGGCCGAGCGGCGTCGGCCCCTGCATCACCGCGGTCGTGACGCTGAGGCGGTCATCCGCGTGCGACGGGCCGAGCTCCGGCGCTGGAGCCGGCACGCTCAGCGTTGGGGCGCGCCGATAGATCGCGAAGGGCTGCCCGTTGCCGTCGTAGATCGCCGCCGCTTCGATCTCCGGGTTGACGTCGAGCGCGCCGACATAGATCTCCGCCGCGTTGCGGTCGTCGAAGGTGAGCGCGGCGACCACCGTCGAGGCCAGGATGCGCGCCTGGGCGTCGACCTCCTCGATCTTCTCGCGCCGGTAGGACGCTTCCCCCGAATAGACCACGAGAACGCCGGTGATCAGCAACAGCACCGCCGTGGCGCCGGCGATCAGCGGTGCCGCCCTCCAGAGTTTTCCAAACGAAGCCCGGCCGGCCATGGAGCGCCTTTCTAACGCGGGCTTACATTGACCGCGAGGGCAAGAAGCTGCGAGCTGATGCGCAGCCCGTCTCGCGTCGCCTCGCGATCATCGATGTCGAAACGCACGTGATTGCTTTGCAGCACGAAATTGATGATGCCCCTGCGCGGGGCCGTTTGCGGCAGATCGGTCACGGTCAGCACCGGCTCGCCGCGCACCGCGTCGATCGCCGCCTCGACCGATTGCTGCGGCGCGCCGGCGGTGAAGATGATGTGGCATCCCAAGCCGTGCGTCGCGGCCGCGATGTGCCGCACCGCCAGGGGATGCTGCCCTACCGTCTGTCCCGCGGCAACTTGGTCGGCCACGCCGGCGAGCGGCGCTCCGACAATGCAAAGGTTGAGCGGGCCCGACGCCGACTCAAAGGCACTCGCCGGCCATTCGACGAACGCGGCGAATTTGACGAGATAGGTTGCCTTGACCGCCAGTTCGAGCTGTCCCTCCTGGCCCCATGCCGTCATTGTCAGCAGACAATAGGACAGCAGCGCCACCCCCGCCGCCGGCGCGAGGCGGCCTCTCCGAATCGTACCGCTACGCCCAAATCGCATGGGTCATGGAGCGAGATGCACGCCAAATCCGCCTAACGCGCGCAAGACTAGAACCTCCACCTCGATTCCACCATGAAGCTGCGCGGTATTTCGTCGGTGGCGCCGGGTTCGACGAATTCCTGGTGGTGCGCATGGATCAGGTTGAACCCCGACAGCGACAAATCCCAGTAGGGCGTGACCTTCCAGCCGAGCCGTGAGTTGAGCTCGACATATTCGTCCAGGGCGGGATTGTGCAGCTTGCCGACGTAGCGCAGGAACGCATCCCAGCTGACCCCGCCGCCAAAATCCACGTATGAGCGCAATTGGGCCTGGTGGTTGGGGTCGTCGGCGGTGAGGGTTGTGCCGCCGATCTGGCTGGCGCCGGGCTTTAGGAACAAATCCTCATGCTGAACATTGAAGCCGGCGCTCAGCCGCCACCAGTCGTTGACCCGGTAGTCGCCCCAGGCTTCGACGCCGTAGACATGGCCTGCCATCTGGTTGCCCCACCGTAACGGCAAGCCGAACGGCAGACCAGGCAGCATGGGACCGCCGGGTGTTCCCTGAAGGGTACGCAAATCATTGTAATCATTGTAGAAAGAAGAAAGCGAAAACGACGCCTGCGGTGTCACCTGAACGCGCGTGCCGGCCTCGTAGGCGATCAGCGTCTCGGACTGGAAATCGAACGACCCGTCGAGGACATTGGTGGTGCCGATGCGCTCGACGATGTCGCGGTCGACCGGGGTCGGCGCGCGCACCGCGCGCGACACCGCCGTCCACAGCAGCGCGTTGTCCAGAACCTTCCACGAGAGGCGCGCCTGCGGCAGCGGTTCGAGCCCGACATAGGGGTCGACCTCCAGCTTCATGCCGAGGGTCAGCTTGAGCCTGGGGGTCAGCGCCGCGGTGTCCTGGCCGAAGATGCTGGCATAATCGAGCGTACGGCTCGCCGGCAGGAACAGCAGGGTCGACGTGTTTTGAATCGTGTACGCGATGATCCGCTCGTCGGCCCCCCATACGAAGTCGTTCCAGCCGCCCAGCTTGAGGCTGTGCTGGGCGGTCAGGTCGTAGGTGTCGACGGTAAATCCCCCGCCGCTATTGTCGGTGTAGCGGGTCGCCTCGTCGAAATAGGCTTCCGCCTGAAATGACGATCCGGCGTCGAGCTGGCGCTGCCACGACGTGACCAGGTTGCGCCCGGCAACCCGGTTCGTCGGGTCTTCCGAGGCGTAGAATTGGTCGCCCTCGACCATGACCTGGTCGTCATCCTTGCGCCAGTCGCTGCGGAAGCCGCCTTGCGGCCGCGACCAGGCGTCGCTCGCGCTCGTGCCGGTCGCCGTCTCGTTCGAGTTGAAGCGCCACCCCTCGCCGTACACCCGATAAGTCAGGCCGTCATTGACCTGGCCGCCGTACTGCAGCATCCCGCCAGCCTGGAGATTGCCGCCGCCGGCATCGACCAGCCCGCCTTGCGTATCGGCGGAGTTGCGGGTGATGACGTTGATGACCCCGTTGACCGCATTGGCGCCATACAAGGTCCCGCCGGGCCCGCTGATCACCTCGATCCGCTCGATATTCTCCGGCGGAACGCTCTGCATGTCCCAATAGACGCCGGCGAACAGCGGCGTGTAGACCGTGCGGCCGTCGATCAGCACCAGGAGCTTGTCGGACATGCTTGCGTTGTTGCCGACATTGAAGCCGCGCGCCGATATCGCGTAGCTGGTCGCGTTGAGCTGCGCGACCTCGAGGTTCGGCGCCAACCGCAACATTTCCGGCAGCGTGGTCGCGCCCGATCGGGTGATGTCGTCGTGGCTGATGACATAGATCGCCGCCGCCGCGTCGCTGAGCAACTCCGGCCGCTTCGACACCGAGGTCACCTCGATCTTGCCGAGATCCTCGATCGAGAGCTGCTTGAGGTCCTCGACCGTTTGGGCGTGAGCCAAGGCCGCTGGAAAGGGCGCCAGCAAAATCGCCACGACGGCGCGGCGTCGCCATCTGCTTCGGCGGGGACCGGCCGTCATGCCCGCGAATTCATGCGTAAACGGCCAAGCCAGCACCGCGCGGTTGGTTTCCGGAACCCGTCACCCATGTCTGTTACGCAAGGCATCCCCCACCCGCCTGTCAGCGCTTATACTCGCGTAGAAGCTGAACACCGGACAGTTTTTTGCAACATTATGTAACGCTGGCCGCGCGCGTGCTTTGGCGTAATCTGCCGTGCTCAGGCGCTACCCAAACAGTGAGCGGGGTGATCCGATGACCGAGGCGACATCAGGCCACGCGCATCTCGTGACCGGCGGCTTTCCGGCCGGCGCGATGGGCGGGCACGACCAGGATTATGCCCGCCTGCGGCTGCTGGGATTGCTGGCCGAACGGGATATCCCGGCCTCGGTCGCCAACGATTTCGCCGACATCGAGAAGTGGCTGCCGGTCAGCCGGCTGCTGATCACCTATGTCGCCGGCCCTTACCCCGACGCCGCGCAGTGCCGCGCCATCCGGCACTGGCTGGAAGCAGGCGGCCATTGGCTCGGCTTGCACGGGACGAGCGGCGGCCGCGCCCAGCGGGTCGAAGGCGCCCGCATGCGCCGTACCGTCAAGGCCGAGCACCACGCGCTCCTCGGCAGCTTCTTCCTGACCCATCCGCCGATCCGCGAGTTTCGGGTCGACGTGGCGGACCGTGATTCCCCACTTACCCGCGGGCTTGGCGCGTCGTTCACCGTCGAGGACGAGCCTTACTTCATCGAGCTGCAAGACCCGGGCTCGACGCGGATCCTGCTGACCGCCGATTACGGCCCGAGCGCCGCATCGGCGACGGTCGGCCTCTACGCGTCGGACACCTCGCTGCAGGCCGACGGCAGGACCCGCGTGCTCGGCTATACAAGCGAGATCGGCAAGGGTGGGGTGACCTATTTCGCCCTCGGCCATTGCCACAACCCGGCGATTCGCGCCGCCCGAGCCTTCACCGATCCCGCGGATAGGACGCCGCCAACCTTCCGCGCTCCGTGGGAGACCGAGGCATTCATTACGCTGCTGCGCAATGCCATCGCGTGGGGTATGAGCAGCTAGGCGATCATTCGGGAACTCATTTTCGCCTTTGGCGTTCTGGATCGTGCACTACCGCGGGTTGATGGGGGGCACATCATGGCGGAACCGGGTCTTCACGGGACGCGCTCGGGGTGGGCCGTGGCCGGCGTGCTCGCGCTGTCGTGCGCAGGGGGTTCGCCGGCCGAGAGCGCCCAGTTCGGCATGCCGATCGGCTCCCAGCCGGGATACGCGCAGCCGGGCGAGAACAACCAGGGCGATCAGAGCCAGAACGAGGAGAAGCCGGGTCAGCCGCCGTTTCTGTTGGGCGGACTGCTCGACGACTTCCACCAGGAACGGCAAAAGCTCAAGGACATGGGCATCACGTTCTCGCTGCACGAGCGCAGCGAGGTGTGGGCTGATGTCAGCGGTGGCGGGCACCAGGGCCTCAGCTACAACGGGCTGACAATCGCCAAGCTCAACCTCGATCTCAACGCGCTGTTTGGCTGGACGGGCGGCGAGCTCTTCACCTCGGCTTTCGACGTGCACGGCCACGGCCCGACGCGCAGTCTTGTCGGCAACCAGCAACTGGTCAGCAATATCGAGGCGACGCCTAGCATCAAGCTTTATGACCTCTGGCTCGACCAGACCCTGTTCGACAACAAGCTGACGATCCGCGCCGGACAGGAAGGCGCCAACGACGAGATGATGGTCACCGCCTATGGCGGGCTGTTCATCAATTCGAGCTTCGGTTTTCCCGGCATGCCGGCGAGCGACCTCCCCTCCGGCGGTCCCAACTATCCGTTGGCCACGCCGTTCGCCCGCGCGCTATACAGCGCGACCGACACGCTGACCATCGTCGGCGCCGTCTATACCGACGACCCGGCGCCGCCCGGCGGCGGCGACCCGCAGGCCCGCGACCGCAACGGCACCGCGTTCCGGCTTAACGACCACACGCTGGGGTTTGGCGAGCTGTGGTACTCGCCGGACCCGAATGCCTCGGCGAACCTGCCGACGACCTACAAGATCGGCGCCTGGTACGCCACCAGCCAGTTCGCCGACCAGCGCCTCGACACCACCGGCGGACTGCTCGCCAACCCGGCGGGCTCGGGTACGCCGCTCAACCATACCGGCGATTGGGCGTTCTACGGCATCGTCGACCAGAAGGTCTGGCAGCATCCGGACTCGAAGGATCGCGGCATCGGCGTGTTTCTCCAAATCATGGGCGGACCGAGCGACCGCAACCTGAGCAATGTGTTCGTCGAAGGCGGCATGAACTGGTTCGGACCGTTCAAGCACCGCGCCGACGATGTCTTCGGCCTGGCCGTCGCCTATCTCGGCATCAGCCCGGCGGCGCGGGAGTACAGCAGCAACCTGGTTGCGTTCGGCCGCGCGACATCGAGCTATGCGAGCAACGAGACCGTCATCGAGGCGACCTATCAGGCGCCGATCACGGACTGGCTGACCTTGCAGCCCGATTTGCAATACGTGATCAACCCGAACGCAGGGATCCCGAACAATTTCGGCAATGTCCCGCTATCGAACGCCTTCGTGATTGGGCTGCGCGCGACGATAAGGCTGTAGGCCCGCGTCTATTCCTGCTCGACCGGCGAGGGAAAGACCGTCAGCGGCACGATCCAAGTGAAGACCCCAACGCCGATCAACACGGCCAGCGGGACCACCATGGCGTCGCCGACGCCCATCGCGCGCACCAGCGTCGCGCCGGCCAGCGCACCGCAAAAGAACCCGGCGATCAGCGCCGCCGAGCGAGCGATATTCTTGAACGCGCCGGGATGCAGCGAACGCAGGCTTTCGCTGGCGAAACCGCCGCCGTGCCGCCGTCGGTTGCGCGGTTGCAGCAGCGCGAAGCCGCAGACGATGAGCTCCTCGCTCAATCCGCTGATCGCACCCGTCATATGCGTGGTGAAAACCGAAAGAATTCCCGCCATGCGCAGCGAGGTATTCTGCCCCCCATCGCGAACGCGACGACGGCGACCAGCACATAGGTCAGCCAATCTGAATGATCCTGCTCGGCGAAAGGGCTGGGCGGCAGCGCGCTCCCGGCGATGGCGAACGCGGCCAGCATCAGAAACTCGACGACAAGCGCCACGACGAAGATGCAGCGCATGTGCTGTCGCATGCCGATCTCGATGACGCTGCCGCTGATAACCAGCCCAACGAAGAACCCGACGATCGTGTCGACCTGCAGCCAGACATGCCCGTCCTCGCCGGCGACGAGGTGGACCGCGAGCAGCACCATGTTGCCGCTCATCTGCGCGATGAAGACACGGTTGAGGCTGAGCCAACCGACCGCGTCGACATAGCCGGCGATAAAGGTCAGGGCGACCGCCACCCCGACTTTCGCCAATTCCGCGGTCTGCTGTTTTTTTGCCATAGCGTCCGCCATGCAATTTAAACGCTATACAGAGCGAACTTGCGCAACCGCTTTAAGTTCCGGTGTCGGCGAGGAGGAGTCTGATCTGTGCGAACGTGCATTGGCCCGGCGACTTGTCGGGCCGCCAGCGGATCAGCTTGGTGCCGTGGCGAAAGCGGTCGCCGGTCACCTGATCGAACCGCACCTCGACGACCAGCTCGGGCCGCAGCCCCATTCGCCGCTGCGCTCGGTCGCCCCTGCGCCGTCACGTCGCGTCATCAAACCCATTTGGCGCGAGGAGGTTCCAGTTGCGCCAGGTCCACGCGACCCCACATGCACGGCCGATTGGGGTGAACCTTCCGTCCGCCCGACCCTTGATCGATGGATGACCGTGCGCCTCGGAAACCCCGCCCGCCTCCCCGCCGTCGCCGCTCCGCATCCAGCCGCGGACGGGCTGCCGATACCGCAGCGCCTGTGGGCGATGCTGACGATCGGGTTGGCGATCACGATGTCGGTGCTCGACAGCTCGATCGCCAATGTCGCGCTGCCGACCATCGCCGGCGACATGTCGGCGAGCCCGGCGACCGCGATCTGGATCGTCAACGCCTACCAGCTCGCGATCACGATGACCCTGCTGCCGCTCGCCGCGCTCGGCGACATCTATGAGTACCGACGCGTCTACCGCATCGGGCTCGCCGTGTTCACCGCGGCCTCGCTGGCCTGCGCGCTGTCGCACTCGATCCTCGAGCTGACCGCGGCGCGGGTGCTCCAGGGTCTCGGCGCCGCCGGCATCCTCAGCGTCAACACCGCGCTAGTGCGCTTCATCTACCCGCGCGCGCAGCTCGGCCGCGCGATCGGCATCAACGCGGTGACGGTGTCGGTCGCCGCCGCTGTCGGCCCGACCGTCGCGGCGATGATCCTCTCGGTCGCCTCGTGGGAGTGGCTATTCGCGATCAACGTGCCGATCGGGCTCGCGGCGCTGTTCGGCGTCGGCTCGCTGCCGGCGACACCACGCGGCAAGCATCGCTTCGACATTGCCAGCGCCCTGCTCAGCGCCGCGACCTTTGGGCTGATCATCGCCACGATCGACGGCGTCGGGCACCACCAGCCGGTGGTGCTGATCGCCGTCGAGGCGGTGGCGGCGCTCACGGCTGGCACCGTGCTGATATGGCGCGAATCGCATCGCGCCTGGCCGTTGCTGCCGGTCGATCTGCTGCGCGTGCGGGTGTTCTCGCTGTCGATCGCAACCTCGATCTGCTCGTTTGTCGCGCAGATGATGGCCTACGTGTCGCTGCCGTTTTATCTGCAGACGCGGCTCGGCCGCTCGGCCGTCGAGACCGGGTTGTTGATGACGCCTTGGCCGTTGATGACGGCGATGATCGCGCCGTTCGCCGGCCACCTCGCCGACCGGCACTCGGCCGGCATCCTGGGCGGCATTGGGCTTGGTGTATTCGGCACCGGCGTCGGGCTCCTGGCGCTGCTACCGAGCGACCCGGCGGCGGCCGATATCGCCTGGCGCATGGCGGTCTGCGGCCTCGGTTTCGGACTGTTCCAGTCGCCCAACAACCGGGCGATCATCAACGCGGCGCCGCGCGAGCGCAGCGGCGGCGCGAGCGGCATGATTGGCACGGCGCGGCTGCTGGGCCAGACGATCGGCGCGGCGCTGGTCGCGCTGCTCTTCGGCCTGTCAGCGGGCACCGTCGTCGCGCTGACGGTCGCGGCCGGGATCGCGCTGGTTGCCGCGCTGGTGAGCTGCGTCCGGCTCGTCGAGCCGCGCCCCAAGCGCCTCGCGCCGAAGCCGGCGGCGAAACCAAGCACCGATAACTAGAGGCGGCTGTGCGGCGGAACGGGTTGTCGGCCGAACCGTTGTCCCGAGAGACTTCTTCATCTTCGCGAATCCACGGCGCGGTGAGAACACCCGCGTCGCCGTCGAAGCCTACCCGGAGTGGGTCATGAAATTGCGTGTCGATGCTTCAGCGTGCACGCGGGTCAGCCGGACCAGAAAAAAGTGATCGATTTCTACGGCAGCTCGGTGTTGCCGCAACTCGCAGCCTGATTAGGGGAGCATCTTATGAGTGAAGATCGGAAGAAGGCGCGGATCGTCGACGCCGAGATCGCGCGCGGCGCGGGGGGCGAGACGCACCAGACCGCGGGCCGCGGCGGCGATGTGCTGACGACGCAGCAAGGCATGCCGGTCAGCGACGACCAGAACTCGCTGAAAGCCGGCGCGCGCGGTCCCACGCTGCTGGAAGATCAGCATTTCCGTGAGAAGATCTTTCACTTCGACCACGAGCGCATCCCGGAGCGCGTCGTCCACGCGCGCGGCTTTGGCGCGCACGGTTATTTCGAGAATTACGAGGCGCTCTCCGACCTCACCGGCGCCGATCTGTTCCAGCGGCCCGGCGAGAAGACCCCGGCTTTCGTGCGCTTCTCGACGGTCGCCGGTAACAAGGGCTCGGCCGACCTGGCGCGCGACGTGCGCGGCTTCGCAGTCAAGCTCTACACCAAGGAAGGCAACTTCGACATCGTCGGCAACAACATCCCGGTCTTCTTCATCCAGGACGCGATCAAGTTCCCCGATTTGATCCATTCCGTGAAAGAGGAGCCCGATCGCGGCTTTCCGCAGGCAGCGAGCGCGCACGACAATTTCTGGGACTTCATCTCGCTGATGCCGGAAGCGATCCACATGGCGCTGTGGGCGATGTCGGACCGGGCGATCCCGCGCTCGTTTCGCTTCATGGAAGGCTTCGGCGTCCACACCTTCCGGCTCGTCAACGCGCAGGGCAAATCGACCTTCGTCAAGTTCCACTGGAAGCCGAAGCTCGGCATGCAATCGGTGGTGTGGAACGAGGCGGTGAAGATCAACGGCGCCGACCCTGACTTCCATCGCCGCGATTTGTGGAATGCGATCCAAAGCGGCGACTTCCCGGAATGGGAGCTAGGGCTGCAACTCTTCGATGACGATTTCGCCGACAAATTCGAGTTCGACGTGCTCGACGCCACCAAGTTCATCCCCGAGGAGCGGGTTCCGATCCGCCGCGTCGGCCGGCTGGTGCTCGACCGCACGGTCGACAATTTCTTCGCCGAGACCGAGCAGGTCGCGTTCCACACCGGCAACATCGTCCCGGGCGTCGATTTCACCAATGACCCGCTGCTGCAGGGCCGCAATTTCTCGTATCTCGATACGCAAATAAGCCGGTTGGGCAGCCCGAACTTCACCCATCTGCCGATCAACGCGCCGAAATGCCCGTTCCACACCCTGCAGCAGGACGGGCACATGGCCTTCATCAACCCGAAAGGCCGGGTGAACTACGAACCCAATTCGCACGCCGAGGGTGGCCCGCGCGAGGCGCCGGAACGCGGCTTCAAGAGCTATCCCGAGGAGATCGCGGCGCCGAAGCAGCGCGTGCGCGGCGAGAAATTCGCCGATCATTACAGCCAGGCGCGGCAATTCTATCGGAGCCAGGACGCGGTCGAGCAGACCCACATCAAGGATGCGTTCGTCTTCGAATTGAGCAAATGCGAGAACCCGGCGATCCGCGCGCGCATGGTGTCGCATCTGCTGAATGTCGATGACGGACTCGCCGGCAAGGTGGCCGACGGGCTTGGCCTCGACAAGATGCCGAAAGCCGCCGAGCCGGCCCGCCCGGTGCTCAAGGATTTACCGACCTCGCTGGCGCTCAGCATCGTCAAGAACTGCCCGGAGAGCTTCGAGGGGCGCAAGCTCGGCGTGCTGGTGACCGATGGCGTTGATGCGAAACTCCTCGCCGCGCTGGAGAAGGCGGC
>Ga0182024_10005463_pt1 | contig 28507 bp, 19 predicted proteins | sample P32metaG_FD_120480 | JGI IMG/M metagenome (GOLD analysis project Ga0182024, IMG submission 120480) | Permafrost microbial communities from Stordalen Mire, Sweden - P3-2 metaG (Illumina Assembly) | ecosystem: Environmental > Terrestrial > Soil > Wetlands > Permafrost | place: Sweden: Stordalen...
GCCGCTCGTCCTCGGCGAGTTGGAGCACGCGATCGTTGAAGTCCAGCCAGGAGACCTCACGGTTGAGATACAGCGACGGGTCCCGATCACGGCCTTGGGCGAGGTTGCTCGCGATCGCGGAGCGCTCGTGTTGGTCCTGTTCGTGGTCGGCGTCCATGCTTTTCACGCTACACCCTGCACGTTGGTGGGAGTGTAGATCTTCACACGGGCGCCAAATCGGCACGGTAGTGTGGGCCAAGAGGCAATGGCTCGTCAGCTCTGGCTACTACGTCACGCCGAGGCCGAGCCCCACGGGGCACGCGCGGACGCCGAGCGCAGGCTGACGGCGCGCGGCGAGCGCCAGGCGCGGACCGCGGGCCTCGCCCTGGCACGGCTCGGAGCGGGCTTCGAGGTCGTTCTGTTCAGCCCCAAGGCGCGTGCGCGCCAGACCGCGGAGCTCGCCGCCGGGGAGTGGAGCGCCCAGCAGCGCAAGCGCTTGCGGACCCACCCGCCGCTGGCGAGCGGCTTCGACGCACGCCAGGCCCGCGATGCCCTGTCTGAGACGACCGCTGACGGGCGCCTGCTGCTCGTCGGTCATGAGCCCGATCTCTCGCTCATCGTCGGCGAAGAGACCGGTGGCCGCGTGGACCTCAAGAAGGGCGGCCTCGCGGTCGTGCGCCTAGAGGGCGTCGGCGGCGAGCTCGCGGTCCTGCTGCGTCCGCGCGAGCTTGGCCTGATCGCCGGCGTCCCAGCCGGCGGGAACTGACGCGGGCACCTCGACCTCGACGGCGTCGACGTCGAGCGATTCGGCCGCGAAGCGGTAGCCGATGCCGAAGTGCGTATGGATGTAGCGCCAGCGCGGCGAGGCCTTCTCGAGCTTCTGACGCAGCTTGCGCACGAACACATCGACCGAGCGGTCGCCCCGCACCATCGTGTATCCCCACAGGCGCGAGTAGATCTCCTCGCGCTCCAGCACGCGGCCCTCGGCGGCGGCGAGCAGCTCGATCAACTCGAACTCGCGGCGCGTGAGGTCGAGGCCTGCGCTGCCCACGAACGCCTGGAAGCGGTCCGAGCGAATTTCGACCTCGCCGGCCAGCAGCGGCTTTGACTCCGTCCGGCTGTTCGGGCGCCGGCGCCGGCGCACGACGCTCTGAACGCGCGCGATCACCTCCTCGGGATGGCACGGCTTGGTGATCCAGTCATCTGCGCCCAGCCGAAGGCCCCGCACTCGCTGCGCGACCGTCGAGGGACCGGTGCAGACGACGATGCCGAGCTCAGGCAGCGCGCCGCATAGCCGCTCGAGCCACTCCCACGCCTGCGGGCCGAGCACGGCCAGGTCGACGATCAGGGCGCTGAGTCGCATCGACACGACGGCATCGGCGGGCACGGGGCTGGCGAGCACGCGGTGCTCCCAGCTGAGGCGGTCCAGGCGCTTGCTCAGGACCTGGATGAACCCGCTGTCGCGGTCCAGCACGGCGATGCGCAGTGCTGAGGAGGCGCCCCCCGGGCCCGACGGCGCCGCCTCGTCCCTGGCGGTGATGCTCTCCGTCATCGAGGCGCAGTCTAGGGCACCGGAACGACACGCATGCGCTCCGCACGCCAACGGTCACAGGATGGTTACATCGTAAAAGCGCGACTTGTGGACGCCGTGAGCCCGCCCGGCGCCGTCAGCCCGCCTCGGGGCGGGAGTCGGGCGCGGCGTCCACGCGCGCGCCGGGAGGATGCGAGGAGTCTGAGAACTCGCGGAACAGTCCTGTGACCACGAAGGCCACCTGCTCGCCGATGTCGACGGCGTTGTCGCCGATCCGCTCGAGCGCGCGCGCGACGAGGATCATGAGCATCGCCCACTCGCGCGTGTCGGTGTCATCGCCGATCTCGATCGCCCAGCGGAAGATCTCACGGTTGAGGCGATTGATCTCGCGGTCCTGGCGCACGAGATCCTCGGCCAGGCCGACGTCGCGGCCGGCGAACGCGGCTCTGCACTGCACCACCTCCGAGCGCGCCTGCGCGCCCATCCTCGCCAGCGGCGTCAGCACCTCCTGGCGCACGGGCGGCTCGTGTCCGGATAGGGGGATCAGCTTGGCGATGTTCACGCACTGGTCGCCCATACGCTCGATGTGCTTGATCATGTGCAGCAGGGCGGCGACGAGCCGCAGGTCGCCCGCGACGGGCGCCTGCAGGGCCAGCAACGAGAGGATGCCCTGGTGGACCTCCAGGTAGCGCCCGTCCACGCGGTCGTCGTCGGCGATCACCATCTGCGCGAGCTCGACGTCCTGGTGCTTGAGCGCCTCGAGCACGCGGTCGAGCTGCTCGACGATCAGGTCAAGGCCGCCCAGCGCGTGGGCTTCGAGCTCAAGAAGCTGCTGCTGGAAGTGCGCGCGACCGTGCTTGGGAGCGTCCTCGGGACTCTCGGGAGCTCCATCGGCCGCGTCGCCGAGCGGTGCCAGCGCGCCGGAGGCGCTATCCGAACTTTCCGGTGACATATTCCTCGGTTCGGGGGTCGCTGGGTTTCGTAAAGATCTCCTGCGTCGGGCCGACCTCGACCATTTGACCGTCGAGCATGAACGCCGTGCGGTCGGCGACGCGGGCGGCCTGCTGCATGTTGTGTGTGACGATCACGATCGTCACGCGAGTCTTGAGCTCCTCGATCAGCTCCTCGATCTTGAGAGTTGCTGTCGGGTCAAGCGCCGAGCACGGCTCGTCCATCAGGATCACCTCGGGGTCGACCGCGAGCGAGCGGGCGATGCACAGCCGCTGCTGCTGACCCCCCGACAGGCCGGCTCCGGGCTCTGTCAGGCGCTCTGACACCTCCTCCCAAAGGCCGGCGCCGCGCAACGCCGACTCCACCTTGGCGCGCATCGCGGCCTTGGAGTGCTCACCGCGCCGGCGCGAGCTCAGGCGCAGGCCGGAGGCGACGTTGTCGAAGATCGACATCGTCGGAAACGGGTTCGGCTTCTGGAAGACCATTCCGATCGCGCGGCGCACTGCGACGACGTCGACCGAGGAGGCGTACACGTCGAGCTCGTCGAGCAGCACGCTGCCCTCGGCGCGGGCGCCCGGGATCTCCTCGTGCATGCGGTTGATGCAGCGCACCATCGTCGACTTGCCACAGCCAGAGGGCCCGATGATCGCGGTCACCTCGTTGGCGCGGAACTCCAGGTCGACCCCCTTCACCGCCTCGGCGTCGCCGTAGAACGCGCGCAGCTGCTCGAGCCGGACGCTGAGCCCGGGCGTGGCGTCGAGGTCCTGCGCCTTGCCGACGGCCGAGTCGGCGTCGGGAGAAGCCGCGGTCGACCCGGTTGCAGGCGGCGCGGGTGAGGCGGCCACGTCCCGCTTGAGCAGCTCTTCGGGCTCCATTTCAGTAGTCCTCAAAGGCGGTCCGTCGGGTGTCATGCAAGGCGACTCCTTCGCGAGACGAGGCGAGCGACCAGATTCAGTAGCAGGATCATCGTGACCAGCGTGAGCGCCGCTCCCCACGCACGGTTTACCACGGCGGTGGTCGGAGATGTGACGTCGCTGTAGATCTGCACGGGCAGTGAGTTGGTGAACTGGCCGAGGTTGAAGTTGGTCTTGAGCGTGGCGCCCGCGGTGAACAGTAGCGGCGCGGTCTCGCCGGCGGCGCGCGCGATTGCCAGCAGCACTCCCGTGAGCATTCCCGGCAGCGCGGTCGGCAGGACGATGCTGAAGATCACGCGCCAGCGCGGCGCACCGAGCGCGAGCGCCGACTCGCGCAGCGCCCCGGGGATCAGCAGCAGGATCACCTCAGCCGAGCGGATCACTACCGGAAGCATCAGCAGCGACAGCGCGAGAGCGCCCTTGTATCCGGCGTAGGTGCTGCCGGTGCCGACGATCAGCACGATGTAGATGAACAGGCCGAAGACGATCGACGGCACGCCCGTGAGCACGTCGACGAAGAAGCGCACCGTCGAGGCCAGGCGGCCGTCGCGGCCGTACTCGACCAGCCACACGGCGACGCCGATCCCGGTCGGGATCGAGATCGCGGATGCCAGCGCCACGATCTCGACCGTGCCGAGGATCGCGCTCTTGATTCCGCCGATGCTCGAGCTCTTGAAGAACGTGTTGCCCGTCGGATTGGTGCTGAAGAAGCTTCCGCTCCACGAGCCCAAGCCCTTGCGCAGGAGGTAGTAGACGATCAGCACGAGCGGGATCAGCGCGACCACCGTGGCGGTGAGGATCGCCCCGCGGGCGATCCTGTCCGTTCGCCGGCGCGCCGGGCTGACGGCAAAGCGCGCCAGTTGCGGTGCCGATGCGCCCGGAACGCTCACGCGCCCGCCGCCGTCTCCGCGACCCGTGGGCCGACGCCCCCGACCCGGTCCTTCCGGCTCCGCTGGCTGCCACCCGTGCGCGAGGCTCGCAACACGAGCGCGCGCGCGACGCCGTTGACGAGCAGCGTCAGGACGAACAGGACCAGGCCCGCGGCGAACAGCGCCGAGCGATGCAGCCCCTGCGCCTCGCCGAACTCGTTGGCGATCACCGCGGCGAGGCTGTAGCCCTGCCCGAACAGGTGACTGCCAAGCTGCGGGGCGTCGCCGATCAGGATCGTCACGGCGATCGTCTCGCCGATCGCGCGGCCGAGGCCGAGCATCGCCCCGCCGACGATGCTCGAGCGGCAGTACGGCAGAACGGCCATGCGGATCATCTCCCAGCGGGTCGCGCCCAGCCCGAGCGCGGCTTCCTTCTGGTCGGATGGCACCGTCGTCATCACCTCGCGGCTGATAGCGCTGACGATCGGCAGGATCATGATCGCGAGGATCAGCCCAGTGATGAAGTAGTTGGGGATCGTTACTGTGCCACCGCCGATGAACGGGACGAACGACAGGCGGTCAGCCACCCATTGCTCGGCCGGCTGGAGCTTCGGGGCGAGGAAGAAGATGCCCCACAGGCCATAGACGACGGAGGGCACCGCTGCGAGCAGCTCCACGAGGACCGTGAGCGGGGCACGCAGGCGCAGCGGGCACAGCTCGGTGGCGTAGATAGCCGTGGCCACCGCCACTGGGACGCCGATCAGCAGCGCGAGACCGGACGTGATCAGCGTCCCCACCACCAGCGGCAGCGCTCCGAATCGTTCGGCGCTCACGTTCCAGTCGTTGTTGAAGACGAAGCCGAACACGCCCGCCTTGGCAAACGCGGGGCGAGCCTCGCCGACGAGACGGATGAAGAAGTAGGCGATCAGCGCCAGGATCAGCAGCGCGAGCGCCGTGAGGCCGTACTTCAGCGCCCGGTCGGGCAGGCGGGCGATCGGCGACCGCTCGAGAACCGAGCGGTCGCCGGCGGGCATGGATGCGCTCTCCATGACCCCTTGTCTATCTGATTACGGTCATTTTCGCGAGATCAGCCGCCGAGCGGCGATCCGTTGCACTGAAGAGCGGCTGCCGCCGCCTTGGACTTGGCCAGGATCGCGGCCGGCAACGCCGCGTAGTCGGCCTTGGAGAGGATCGACTGCCCTTCTCCCAACCCGTAGGTGATGAACTTCACAACGCCCTTGGCAGCGCTTTCACCGCCCGGGATGCCGGCCTTGCAGAGGTCCTTGTTGACGATGATGAACGTCTGCGAGGTGATCGGGTAGGCCGCGGCCGCGGCGGAGTTGATGACCTTGATGCCGAGGTTTGCGGGCACCTTCACGCCTTCCGCAGCAGCGCTCGTTGAGGCCAGCGTGGGGGCAACGAAAGAGCCCGCCTTGTTCTTCACCGAGGCGTAGGTGAAGTTGTGCTGCAGCGCGTAGGCCTGCTCGACGTAGCCGACGGCTCCGGCTGTCTGCTGGACCGCGCCCGCGACGCCGGCGTTGCCCTTCGCGCCGGTCCCGGTGGGCCATTGCACATCCTTGCCTTCGCCGACCTTGCTCTTGAATTCGGGGTCGACGGCGGCCAGGAAGCTGGTGAACCCGGAGGTCGTGCCCGAGGAGTCCGAGCGGTGTATGACCGTGATCGCGGTGCTCGGCAGGGTGATGCCGGGGTTCAGCGCCTTGATCTCGGCGTCGTTCCAAGTCTTGACCTTGCCAAGGTAGATGTCGGCGATGGTCTTGCCGTCGAGTTTCAGGCCGGTCTGCACGCCCGGCAGGTTGTAGGAGACGGTGATCGCGCCGAGGAACATCGGTATCTGCACGGCCGGGCTGCCGTTCTTGGCGATCGCTTCTTCATCTGCCGGCTTCAACGGCGGGTCGCTGGCGCCGAAGTCGACCGTCTTGCTCTCAATTGAGGTGATGCCGGCACCCGAGCCGACTGACTGGTAGTTGACCGTCAGGCCGGACTGCGCCGAGGCCCACTGCTGGTATACCGGGGCCGCAAACGTCGAGCCGGCGCCGGAGATCGTCCCCGATGCCCCGCTTGAGGGAGTCGCGCTCGAGGAGCTCGTGGAGCTGGTGGACGACGTTGAGCTGCTGCCGCATGCGGCGAGGCCGAGCGCGAGCAGTGCAACGCTGACGAGCACGCCAATCTTGGACTTGATCACTACGTCTCCTCTGGCTGGGATTTGCGTGGATTGCTCATGACAGCTGAGCGGGCTCGGCAGAGCCTCCGCCGATCCGGTGTTGCGGCAAGTCTCTTAAGCGCCAGTCGCCCCGATGTGAACATTTCGTGAAAGGCGCGACACGTCCGTGTCGCCGTCCGCATGCGAATGGCGCGTTGATCCAACGCCGCCAGGCGCCGGTTGCGGCTGGAAGCGGTAGCCAAAACCCGGGTGGGTGTGTATGAAGCGGCGGTCCGGCATCGCGGCTTCCAGCTTGCCCCGCAGCTTGCTCACGTATACATCCACCGAGCGGTCGCCGGCCCGCAGCTTCCCGCCCCACACCGCGTCGTAGAGCTCGCCGCGCGAGACAATCGCGCCGGCTCGCCTGGCCATCGCCGCCAGCAGCTCGAACTCGCGCACCGACAGCGTGAGGGCCTGACCGGTCGCCAGCACGAGACCCTCGCCGAGCCGTATCTCCAGTTCGCCGGCATACAGGATGTCCGCACTCTCCGGGAACGCCGCCACGGCGCACAGCGTGCCAGGCGCTCGGCGGCGCGGCGTTGCGAACTCGTAATCGAGCCGTGAAAAAACGGTGAAAGCGAGGCAAGGGGTCTCGCGGGGCAATATCCTCGCCGGATGACCTTGCTGCGTCGTGGCGTGGACGCCGCTCTGATGGCCCTCGTCGAGGAGGCCGGGCGCAACGTGCAGCGCTGCGGCCTGCTGCTGCGCGACCTGCTCGTCGACTATCCCGAGCACGCCACCCTCGCGCGGGACCTGAAGGTTTGCGAGCAGGAAGGCGATCGCATCACCCACGACATCATCCACCGGCTCGCCGGCGGCGGACGTGTGCGAGCGCCGTTTGGCGCCGGCGACGGCTACGCCCTGGCGACGGCGCTCGACGACATCGTCGACCACTCCGAGCACGCCGCCGCCCTGCTCGGTCTCTACGGTGTCGAAGCGCCGATGGAGCAGGCAGTCGAGTTCGCCGACGTGCTGGTCGGCGCCGGCGAGCAGATCGCGCAGGCTCTGCGCTGCCTGCGCACGGGCACCGAGCTGGCTCCGCACCTGGTGGAGATCCACCGCCTGGAGAACGAGGGCGATCGCCTCCAGCGCGACGGGGTCGCGTCGCTGTTCGCGGGCGGCATCGATCCGATGGTCGTGATTCGCTGGAAGGACATATTCGAGTCGCTCGAGGCGGCCGTGGACGCTTGCGAGACGGTCGCGCACGTGCTCGAGGGAATCACGCTCAAGCAGCGCGGCCGGCGGGGCCGTTGAGGACTCGGGGGCTGGCCGCTAGCGGAACGTCGTGGGTGGGGCGCTGATCTGAAGCTGAGCGCCCCGCGGGTCTCCGACGAAGAACACCTCAAACTGCGCCGATCCGCCGGCCGCCAGCTCTGCGAGCAGGGCTCGGCCGGCTGCGACGATCCGCCCCCCGCGCCGCGCGACGGCGAAGACGACCAGGTTCTGCTGCGCGACACGCGAACGGTTGGTGACCTTGGCGCTGGTCCCGATCCCGCGGCTCGGGTCTTCGATCATGTGCACTCCGTGTATTTCGATCTGCGGCACGGCGCCGGCGGCCGTCGGCGCTTGGCCGAGCAATGCGTTCACGGCTGCCGGTTGCCCGGTCGCCGGCAGCTGGTCATCCACCCACGAGAGCTCCCCGTGCGCCGGCAGCGAGGCGACCGATACGAGCGCGGCTTCCAGCCCGGGGGCGTTGTTCTGAAAGAGGGTCTGCCCGCTCGCGTTCTTGACCGTGATGGCGATCGGCACATCGCGCAGTGTTCGCGATGAGACATTGTGAAGCACCACCACGGCCGCTGCTCCTTCGGAGCTGTGCAGGGCCGCGGTTTCGAGCACCTTGACCTCCGCGCTCGGGTGGGTGATCAGCAGCCCGTTCTGTACGACCGCCGCGCGACTGGCGGCCCGTTCCAGCTTCGCGCTCTTTTCGGCCGTCGTCTCGCACCCGGCGAGCGCCAGCGCCACCAGTAGCAGCGTCGCCGAGCGCATGCGTGAGAGCCCGCTCAACCGGCCGGGAAGGCGCACGCGGGGAGGTGGGCTTGAGAACTGCGATCGGCGCCGCCGCGATCGCCGCCTCGCGGGCTCACCCGAATGCCCCGCTGATGTAGTCGCGGGTACGCTGTTTGGTCGGCCGGTCGAAGACCTGCTCGCTCGGTCCATACTCGACCAGGTCGCCGAGGTGCATGAACGCGACGTGGTCGGCCACGCGGAAGGCCTGCTGGAGGTTGTGGGTCACGATCACGATCGCCACGCTCTCGCGCAAGCCCACGATCAGCTCCTCGATCGTCGCGGTTGAGATCGGGTCGAGCGCCGAGCACGGCTCGTCCAGCAGCAGCACCTCCGGGCCGGCCGCGAGCGAGCGTGCGATGCACAAGCGCTGCTGCTGGCCGCCTGAGAGTTTCAGCGCCGAGCGACCCAGGTCTCCGGCCACCTCCTCATACAGGCCGGCCCTGCGGAGGGCGTCGGCAACGGCCTGTTCCAGCTCGGCGCTTCGGCGCCGGCGCCGGCCGCCGCGCGCAGGGTGCTCGGCGAGGGCATATGCGACGTTGTCGAAGATGCTCATCGGAAAGGGATTGGGCTGCTGAAAGACCATCGAGACCCGGCGCCTGAGGTCGTTGACCTCCAGGTCGTGGATCTCCTGGCCGTCGAGTGCGATTCGCCCGGCGCGTGCGGCGCCGGCCGTGACCTCGGTGAGACGATTCAGCGAGCGCAGCAGCGTAGTCTTGCCCGAGCCCGAGGCGCCGATCAGCGCCAGCACCTCGCCTTGGCGCACGGGCAGGCTCACGTCTCGCACAACCCAGTTCTCGCCGTAGGCCAGCCACACCGATTCGATCCGCATGCGCTCGCGCGCGCCGATGCCCTCGGGGCGCGCCATGCGCCGTCGCCCCGCCGCGAGTGGTGTCTGCGCGGTCTCGGCGCCGTTGGCTCCCGGCGGGGGGGGCGCCGCGATGCGCGGATCGCGCTCGACCGCGATCCGCCGCACCGGAGGTGGAATCAGCGGGTCCATACCAGCCTTCCCAGGCGGATGAGTCGGGAGTCCCCGCTGCGTCCGCTCGCCCGCTCGCGCCGTCCCCCGGTCAGGCGCGTCACGAGCGCGTTCAGCGCCAGGACGAGCATCAGCAGCACGAATGCGGCGGCATAGGCCTTCTCGTGGGCGTTGCCCTCGCCGGCGGGGGAGTTGTTGTAGACGTAGCTGGTGAGGGTGGATCCCGTGCCGCGCAAGGTTCCGATCACCGGCAGGCTGCCGACCCCTTCGTTTGTCAGCGTGGCGCCGAGCAGGATCGTCACTATCGCGGTATCCCCGATAATCCGGCTCATGCCCAGTGCGACGCCGCTTGCCATGCCGGGCCGAATCGCCGGGAACAACACGTGCCAGATCGTACTCGCCTTGGTCTTGCCCAGCGCGTAAGAGGCCTCACGCATGCGGTCGGGCACCTGGGACAGCGCCTCGCGAGTTGCACCGACGATCAGCGGCAGCGCGAGGATCGCCATCATGCCCCCGGCGGCGAAGAACGAACGGCCATAGACAGACCCGTTAGCCGCCTTCTGCGAGAGGAAGCCGAGGGCGGTCTGAGAGAAGACGAGCAGGCCGAAGATCGCGAGCACTACGCTCGGGATGCCCGCGATCATCTCGATCGCGGACTCGACGGCACGGGCGAGCAGCGGCGGGCGACCGTACTCCGACAGCCAGGTCGCGAGCGCGATCCCCGTTGGGGCGGCGATCGCGGTGCCCAAGGCCGTGAGGATGACGGTCCCGACGATCGGATCCAGGAAGCCCCCGGCCTGGCTCTGCTGGAGCGACGGCGCGGGCGACTGCACGAACAGGCTCGGGCGCAAGTAGCTGATCCCCTTGACGAGCATGAACAGCACTATCGCGACCGCGATCAGGCACAGCGCAATGCCAGTCGCCCAGCAGAGCCAGTAGCCGACACGGTCGACCAGCGGCCAGGCCGCCGTGCTCTGGCGTCGCGGGCGGACGACGATGAGCCCCGCAGGCGAGGGCGCGGGTGCGAGCTCGGTGGCCATCAGGCGCGGATCCCGTAGCGCTTGAGCGGCTGCTTGGCCGCCCATCCGGCGAACGACAGCATCGCCGCCGAGACGAGCAGAACGGCCGCCATCGCGTACAGCGTGTGGGCAACGGTGCTGATCGTCAGGGCCCCAGATGCCTGCACGATCGTCGCCGCCAGTGGTCGTACCGGCTCGAACAGGAACGTGATGCCGTCGAGCGGGTTGGCCGGGAAGCCGTGCGAGCCCGCGACCATCGCGAGCATTATCGCCTCACCGAGCGCGCGCGCCGTCGCGAGCACCGTCGCGGCGACGATCGCAGGGCGCGCAGTTCGGAGCGAGACGCGCACGACGGTTCGCCAGCGGTTGACCCCGAGCGCGATCGACCCCTCACGCCAGGTGATCGGCACGACGGAAAGCGCGCTCGCGATGAGCGCCACCATGATCGGCGTGATCATCACCGACAGGATCAGCGTGGCGGTCATCAGGTCGGCCCCGTTGAGCTGCACGACGTAGGCGACGGACGCCTTGCGGGCGTTGCTGATCAGGTGATCGTTTATGAAGGGCGCGAGCGCCAGTATCCCGATCAGCCCGTACACGACCGACGGCACGCCGGCGAGCAGCCGGATGACCGGCTCGAGCGCGCGCCGCACGGGCCTCGGCGCGAACTCGGTCAGGAAGATTGCGGCGAGCGTGGAGACCACGAGCGCGATCAGCACCGCGAGGAGCGTCGTGAGCAGCGTTCCCCAAATCAGCGGCCACGCTCGGAAGTAGTACGGGGAGTGCCCTGGCAGCGGCGAGGCTTCCTCCATCGATCGCAGCTGCGTGTCGACGTCTCCGCCCGAGCCGAACCAGCTCAGGCCATTGTGCGAGAAGGACGGCCACGCGTTGATGAACACCGTGACGACCATCGCGGCGATCAGGAGGAGCACACATGCTGCCAGCGCGCCGAGCGTACGCTCAGCGCGCTGGTCCTTGCCTGCGGCTGCCCTCCGGGGCGCGCGATGAGGAGCGCCTGAGGGCACTGCCACTAGTAGACGGCGATCCAGCTGGAGTTGACGATCGCCTCGACCGTCTTGTTGTGCGGCTTGGTGACCCAGGCGATGAACTTGCCGGCTTCGCCTTTGGGCACGCCCTTTGTCACCATCCAGAAGTTACGCACCCCGCCGTACTGGCCGGTCTTGGCGTTGTGCAGCGTGCAGGGGATGTGGTTGTAGCCGACCGCGGTAACGCCGGCCGTGTAGGCGAAGGACACGAACCCGATCGCGTGTTCGTCCTTTTCCACATTAACCTGCTCGAGGCCGTTCGATTCCTCTTCGGTCGCACTGGGGGAGATCTTCAGGTTTTCCCCGAGGAAGATGTGCTGGAATGCGTCCTGCGTGCCGGACGCGCCGTCGCGATCGAAGAGGTCGATCGGGCCCGAGACCTGGGCGCCAGGGACCTGGCTCCAGTCGCGGATAGTCCCGGTGAAGATCTGTTCGACTGTCTGCTGTTGCAAGTTCGCCAGCGGGTTCTTGGGGCTGGTGATGATGCAGATCCCGTCCTGGGCGATCTTGGTGAACACGAGGCCTTTGGGGTCGACGCCCTTGATCGGGTTACGCGAGGAGTCGCCGATGTCGAACTGGCCACTGGCCGCGCCGCTGATCCCGATGTCGGACTGGCCTCCGCCCACTTTGGGCGCCGGGATCTTGGGGTACGCCTTGTGGTAGGCCGTGGCGAGCTTCTGTGCGAGCGGAAGGACCGAGGTGGAGCCGCCGATGATCAAGCGCTTGGCCATCGCCGTGGCGGGCACGGCTAGGCTCAGCGTGAGAATCAGGGTAAGGATCAGGCTGCGGTGGGCGCGCAAGGTGTGTGCTCCTTTGTCTTCGGGCTTTGTGTACGGCTTCGGTGCGGAGAACGCCGGGGGCGGAAACAACTCGATGCTGAAATCGATGCGGTGTGCGCGATAGCCGTCACCTCGGTGGGCAAGACTGTCGAGCGTCGCTCTTGCCGTTGTGTCGTTTTTGTGAACGTGGCAGTCCGGTGGTTTTGTTTTCGAGTTGTGAACGCCCGGGATTCCCTTGCCGCGGATGTGTCGTTTTTGTGAACTGCGTTGCATTTCCCCTCGGCGCGTGTGACGCTGGATGCGGTGGGACGCCAGCCGCCTGTGCGGCCTGCCCTGTCCTGCTGCCACGATATGACCGACGACGTCAACGCGCCCCAGCCTCCCACCGAGTCTTCATCCGCCAACGGCCGCTCGCCCGCGGGCAGGAGCGCCGTGCGCTCGGCCCTGGCACACCGTCGCAACCCAGCGCTCGCGGCACTGGGCGGCCTGGCGCAGGGCGCCCGCAGGGCGATCCTTCGCGATCGCCTCTCGCTGTTTCTGGCCCTCGCCTCGATCGGCTTGGCGATCGCCTTCGCCACCCTGCTCGGTCAGATAAAGCCGGGCAGCTCCGGCACGCAGGTGCCGATCAGCACGGTGCAGAACCTCGCCAAGCAGCATGAGATCGGGAGCGCTGTCCTGCTCGATCACGACAGTCGCGTCGAGGTGACGACCACCCCGACCGCCACCGCCACGGCCGGCACGACCGGCGGCGCGGCAAGCGCCGCGCCAAGTGGCCCTCCCCAACAGCTGTGGGCGGCCTATCCCTCCTCGGGCGCGCAGACCCAGCAGCTGGCGCGTGAACTCTATGTCAGCGGCGCAACGGTGACCGTGGACCAGCAGTCGGGCAAGCCTACCAAGGCGATCATCGTCCAGTTCCTGATCCCGATCCTCCTGCTCGTGTGCCTGTTCTCGCTGTTCACGCGCCTCGGCGCCGGCGAGGGCGCGGCAGGCGGGATCGCGGGCTTCTCGCAATTCACCGGCAAGGGTCGGCGCAAGGGCAAGGGGACCAGGGACGTGGTCACATTCGCCGACGTCGCCGGCGCCGGCGAGGCGGTGGCCGAGCTGCGCGAGATTCGCGATTACCTCGCCGATCCGAGCAAGTACCTCGTCGTGGGCGCCGCAGCGCCAAAGGGGGTGCTGCTCGTGGGTCCTCCGGGGACGGGCAAGACGCTGCTCGCCAAGGCGGTCGCCGGCGAGGCCGACGCCGCCTTCTTCTCGCTGTCGGGCTCGGACTTCGTAGAGTCGCTCGTGGGCGTGGGAGCGGCTCGCGTTCGCGACCTGTTCCGCAAGGCCCGCAAAGCCGCGCCCGCGATCATCTTCATCGACGAGCTCGACGCCGCAGGGCGAAAGCGCGGCGCGGGCATCGGACAGGGCAATGATGAGCGGGAGCAGACGCTCAACCAGATCCTCGTAGAGATGGATGGCTTCGCGGGAGACGGCGGTCTCGTGGTCATGGGTGCCACCAATCGCCCGGACATCCTCGACCCGGCCCTGCTGCGGCCCGGGCGTTTCGACCGCCAAGTCACGATCGACAACCCGGACGTGCATGGCCGCATGGAGATCCTTCGCCTGTATGGCGCCAAGCGGCCGCTCGCGCCGGACGCCTCACTCGAGGAGGTGGCGCGCCAGACGCCGGGCTTCAGCGGCGCCGAGCTGGCCAATGTGATCAACGAGGCGGCGCTGCTCAGCGTCCGCGACGGCCGCGCTGAACTCGACCAGGCGACGCTCGAGGAGGCGATCGACCGCGTCGTCGCCGGACCGGCCAAACGCCACATCCTCACCGAGCAGGAGCGCTGGCTGATAGCCGTTCACGAGTCCTCCCACGCCGTGGTGACCGAGGCTCTGGGGCATACCACCTCCACGCGCAAGCTGTCGATCGTTGCCCGCGGGCGTCAACTCGGGACCGCCGCCCACATGCTCTCAGACCGCGATCAGGTAATCATGAGCCAGGCCGACCTCCAGAGCCAGCTGATCGTGATCGCGGCCGGGCTCGCCGGAGAGCGAATCGCCTTCGGGCAGGTCTCCACGAGCGTAAACGACGATCTGCACGCCGCCACTGCGCTGGCACGCAGCATGGTCACCTCCTTCGGCATGTCCGATGCGCTCGGCCTGGTGACGATCGGCGAGAAGGGCGGAGAGGTCTTTCTCGGTGCCTCCCTCCAGGATCTCGGCTCGGTCGGGCCGGAGACGCTGAACCTGATCGACAACGAGGTCGAGCGCCTGGTGGGCGACGCCGAGGCCCGGGCCGCCGTGATCCTCGACCGCAACTGGGGCACCGTCGAGGAGGCCGCCACAGCGCTCTTGGAGCACGAGACTCTCTCGGGGGTGGCACTCGATGCGGTTCTCTCGACCGTTCGCGAGGCGACGCTCGAGGAGCTCCGCGACGTGCGCCGGGCTACGCCCCCGCGCTTCACCGTGCGCGATCCCAAGGCCGGACGGTGAGCCGGGCCCGCGGCAGTGGCGCCAGGCGACGTCTAAGCCGCGCGCCATCGCCCGCGCTGGTCATCTCGCTGATCGCGCTCGTATTCTCCACGACGGGACTGGCCGACGCCGCGCGCAACGCGGTGACAAGCGCATTCGCCGGGCATCCGGTCAGCACGAAGCCGCACGCCGGTGGCATCCTGCTGCTGGGCAAGAACAGGAAATTTCCCGCCTCGGCGATCCCGACGGTGTCGAACGCGAACAAGGTCGGCGGTAAAACGGCCGAACAGCTGGCCGGGACCTGTCCACCGGCGACGGTCGATCTCGGCACCTGGTGCCTTGACACCGCGCCCTACCCGGTGACCAATGCCGACGCCGGCAAGAACAACTACATCTTTGCTAGCAAGGCCTGCGTGGCCGAAGGGGGCTGGCTGCCCACGGCGGCGCAGCTGCTCGGCGCGGCCGCCCGCGTGAAGCTCGAGTCGACGATTCACGACTCTCAGCTCACGGCGACGATCCCACTGGACCCGAGCCGCGGACTGAAAGACCAGCGCGAGATGTCTTCGACGCTGGTCACGACCGAAGCTGGGTCGGCCGCCGCGGGGTTCGAGGGCGTGAGCGAAGGCTCGACCGGAAATCCGCGCCAGGGACAGGCCAACCCGACTCCCCTGCCCGCCAACCCGCTGCCGGAATCGCTGCAGTACGTGACCGTCTACAGCAACGGCACAAAAGGCGGTTTCGCCGGCTCCGAGCCCGTGGTCGACCCCGAGAACTTCCGCTGCGCCTTCAACAAGACGCCCGGCGCGGTCAACAAAGCTACCTCCTAGCGCGGTCCGACGATGTCGCCGGCGTCCGGGAGCCATCTCACTCGTGATCTTTTGGTGAAGGCGCTCCGCGACCGTCTCCCGGCCTCCCGCCCGCGTCTATCTTGGCTCGCGATGGGTGACCGAGACACGCGGCGGCCGTGTCGGCCGCCGGGACGCTGGGCCGCGGCGACGCTCCTGCTCGGGTTCGCCCTGATCGCGCTCGCCGTTCACGCGCCCGGCGCGGGCGCCGTGATCCTGCCGGCCGTGACGATCGACGGGCCGAGTGAGGAAATCGTCGGCTTCGGCGGCGTGGCGATGGCGAACGACGGCTCCGGCGGGCTCGTGTACCTCAAGCGCGTCGAAGGAGTGCCGCACGTGTTCGTCGCGCGCTATGTCGAAGGGCACTGGCTCGCGCCGATCCGGGTCGACACCGAAGAGCCCTTCGCCGCCAGCTGGCCGCGGATCGGCGCGGCCGAAAACGGCGAGCTCGTGGTCGTGTGGGCGACGCCCTTCGCGACCTCCAACGGAGCCCCGGTCTACGAGCTGCTCGGCGCGCTGCTCGGGCCCGGCGGCACGAAATTCGGGCAGCCCGCGATCATCGACCAGAACATCGAAGAAGCCTCCGGCACGAGCCCCGATCTCGCGATGAGCTCGACCGGCCAGGCCGACGTCGTCTACCGCGTGGTCGAGACGGCCGTCACGAGCGTTCCGCTGCTGCGCCCCGGCGACGTCGTCGAGCAGGTCCGCGTCGCGCACTTCAACGGCGAGCGATGGTCGAACCTCGGTGCGATCAATCGCGACCCGGGGGTCTCGATGCGCCCGCCGACGCAGGCCAACGCGCCAAAGATCGCGGTCGGTCCGACCGGCAATGGGGTGGTCGTGTGGCAGGAGCCGGACATCGAAGGGGTGGCCCGCATCTGGGCCAGGCGCATGTTCGGCACGACGCTCGACTACGTCCTGCCGGTCAGCGCGACGAGCTTCGCCGGCGCGCCGATCGGCGACGACGCCGACGCGCCGAGCGTCGCGATCTCGCGCCTGGGCCAGGCCGAGGTCGCCTACCGGCAGACCGCGGGCCAGGGCTCGCCGCTGCCGGGGCCGCGCATCTTCCTGAACATCCTTCCGGATGGCGAATCGATGAGCGGTGCCGAGTTCACAGGCGCGAGCGTGCTCGATCAGAGCAGCGTGTCGGGCGGGAAGGCCGCGGCCGTGGGGCCGCCCAGCATCGATATCGATGAAAAGCAGGACATGCGCCTGCTGTATGACTCAAACGGCCAGCCAAGGGTGATCGAGGGCAATGACCGCGGGCTGTCCGGCGCGCTGTCGCTGGGCCCCGGGTTCGTCGGTGTCGAACCGTTTGCCGCTAGCGTCATGAACCCAGAAGGCGGCGGCGTCTCGGCCTGGCCGAGCGCCGAAGGCCAAGGTCATCCGGCGGTGGCCGTGCGCGAGGACTTTCCCGACGGCGCCGTGCAGACGGCGCTGGTGAGCGGCGGCGCGGGTGGCGAAGTCGGCGAACTGGCGGTCGGGCGCTCCGGGCTGGGAGATGGTCTCGTGGCGTTCCGCCAGGGGCCGTTCGGCAACGCCGCGATCGTCGCCGTCCAGGCCACTGCGCCGCCCGTGGCGAGCATCCTCACGGTGCCCCGGGGCTGGGTCAAGCCCGCGCAAGCCGCGGTCTCGTGGGAGCCGGCGACCAGCGCGGATGGGGCGTTCACGTACCGGATCGTGCTCGACGGGCGCCCGCAGCCGACGCCCGGCGGGACGCTGCAGATGCGACTCGATACCCGCGGCGTCGGTTCGGGTCGGCATAGCGTCCAGGTGCTCGCCACCGACGTCGAGGGCGAGTCCACGCTGTCGCCGCCATCGACGCTGCTGCTCGACGGTGTTCCGCCCGCCGTCAAGATCACCCGCGTGCAGCATGGGTCGGCGGTCAGCGTACGCATCAGCGACGCGTACTCGGGCGTCGACGCCCCTGCCGTCGGCGTCAACTTCGGCGACGGCAAGAGCGCGCACGGGCACAGCCGCTTCTCCCACCGCTACGCGCACGGCGGGCTCTACCGGGTGACCGTGCACGTGCGCGACAAGGTTGGTAATGAAGGCACCGTCCGCCAGTGGGTGAGCATCGCATGAGGGCCCGGCGGCGATCGATGATCGCATTGCTCGTGGGAGCGCTCCCGGCCGTGGCGCTCGCCTCGCCCCCACCCGTGAGAGCGGACGTCTTCGGGCCGATCTCGCTGGTCTCCGAGGGCGTCACGCCCGGGGGCAGCGTCCCCCAGCAGTCCGACTACGCACACGATCCGGCGATCTCGGGCGACGGGCGCTTCGTCGCCTTCGACGGCTCCTTTGGCGGCGTCAAGGGCGTGTGGCGGCGGGATCTCCAGACCGGCGAGGTCGAGCAGGTCGCCGGCGGTGACGCCGAGCTGCCGTCGATCAGCGAAGACGGGCGCTACGTCAGCTTCACGACCAACGAAGGCAAGGCGCTTGCGAGGATCACCAACGACGAAGTCGACCCCTCTGAAGCGGAAGCCGTCAACGTCTACGTCCGCGACATGTCCGCTGGCCCTCAGGAACCGGGTGCCTTCAGCGTCGCATCGGCGCCGAGTGGCTCTGAAGAACCGCTGACCTACGCCGAACAAAGCACGACAACCGGCTCGACTGCAGCGGGGCGCTCAGCGATCAGCGGCGACGGTCGAGAGGTGGCTTTCGTGACCACGGCGGCTTCGAACCTCGTCGATCCGACCAGCGTCGACACCCCCGCGCTACAGGTCGCTGTGCGCTACCTCGATACCAAAGAAACGAAGCTCGTCAGCGTAAATCGCGAAACGGGGGGACCCGTGTCGGGGGTGGAAGGGCAGACGTATGGCGCGGTCTTCGCCGGCGCTGGGGCGAGTCAAGCCGCACTCGGGATCCCGCCCGCCTACGGGCAGTATGGAAGCGGACCCCCGCCCGGTGCCTCGATCAGTGCCGACGGCTCGACCGTCGCCTGGATGGGGACCGACATTGCTCAGCAGGCGCCCTCACTCGCGGGCGAAGCCCGGAAACCGCTCTACACCGAGCCGCTGTGGCGGCGCATAGCCGCGGGCTCGGAAACGCCGACCGAACGGGTCACCGGAGGCTCCGATCCGCAGAACCCGGCCTGCATCGCGGGCGGTGAGACCGTCCTGCCGGCGGGCCCGTCGCTGGCGGACCCGTGTGAGGGGCCGTTTTTCATCCTGGAAGAGTCGCCCGTAGCGGGAATCTTGGTCGGCGGCGTGACAAGCGAGTTCATTCCCCGGTTGAGCGCCGACGGCTACACGGTGGCGTTCATCTCGCAGGCGCCGCTCGTCGCGCTGAGCGAATTCTTCGGCAGCGCCGGGCAACCGAGCGACGTCTACGTGGTGGATATGCACCCCGGACTAACGCGGGACCGGGCGCTCACGCCGCTCACCCAGCTTGCCGCCAAGGAAGGCAACCGCGCGACCGACGGGGGGATCTTCGACTTCGACATCTCCGCCGACGGCAGCCAGGTGGCGTTTGTCACGGAGCGCACCCAGTTCACGCTCGGTTCTCCGGCGTTCGTGAGCACTCGAGCCTCGGAACCGGGGATGGAGGAGCTGTTCGACGCCGACCTGCTCGACCACACGCTCACGCGTGTCACGCAGGGCATCGGGGGTGGGGAGAGCGAACGGCCCCCGCCCGTGCCGCGGCAACCCGGACAGGATCCCTACAACGAAGGCGACGGCGCGCTTTCGCCCTCGTTCTCGGCGGACGGCGCGGAGATCGCATTCTCCTCGACGGCCTCAAACCTCGTGTGGGGCGACGGCAACACCCCGTCGAGCCCGTCGTACGGCAAACCCGAAGATGGCAGCGACGCGTTCGTCGTCGAACGCAGGACGTTCGCCCCGCTCCCGACGCCGCAATACATCTCGCCGGAGGAACCCCCGGCGTCCGCGCCCTCGTGGCAGCTCGGGGTGACTGCGCTCTCGCAGCGCGACGGAACGGTGCTGCTCTACCTCCGGACCCCGGCGGCCGGAACGCTCAGCGCCGGCGCGCAGAGCTCGGTGCTCGTATATCCGGCACATTCGGCGCGCAGCTCGCGCAACGCACGGGCTCACCACACGGCCAGGAAGGCGTCGCGGGGGCGAGCCAAGCCTACCGTCGCCTCTCGCACGGTGGCCAGCCGGCGCACGCAGGCCCGCGGCAGCGGGCTGACCACAATAGTGCTGAAGCTCGCGGCGCCCTACAGCGCATTGGCGTCAGCGCGGGGCGGGCTGACGGCAACCGCGACGGTTACCTTCGCGGCCGCGGGCCAGCGGACCCTTCGCCAGAGCATCTCGGTGACGTTTCTGAGGACGATCAAGGCGTCAAGTCGCTCCAAAGCCAAAGCCAAGGCCAAAGCCAAGGCGGGTCGGCGCCGATGACGCGCTCGCGCCGGCACCCAGCGAGGCTCACGAGCCTCCTCGCGCTCGCGCTGCTGGCCTGCTCGGGTGGGCTCGCGGCGAAGGCGTCGGCCGAAGCCAGCTGGCGCCTTGAACAGCCCGCGCCGCCGCCGGCGCCGCCCGGCGTGCAGGGCTCCTCGATCCCGGTCGGCCTCGGTCGGATCGGCGACGTCGAGTTCTGGGCGCCCAACCGCGGCCTGCTGATCACTGCCGGCAACCCGCCCACGATCCCGCCCGGCATGTGGGCCTACAACGGCGTCGAATGGCACGAGCTAGCGACCGTCTGCGGCGCCAGCGACGGTCGTATCGCGTGGGCCGGTCCCGACGAATTCTGGACGATCTCCGACGGACGCGCGGGACAGGTCGGCGAGTCGGAAGGGGGCGAAAGTCCGCCGCTCGAAGACAACACGCTGTGCCGGTTCTCCGGCGGCCAGGTCGTGGCCTCCTACGCCCACCCGGCGTTCCAGTCCGACTCCTATCAGGCGATGCACGCGGCGGGGTGCCTCAGCGCCTCCGATTGCTGGTTCGGGGGCGATCAGCTGCCCGAACCCCAGTTCGGCTCCTTCCACCTTCACTGGAACGGCAGCTCCCTGGAACCCGAACCCTACCCCGGGGAAGGGCACGCCGTGCAGGACATGCACGCGTTCGAAGGCCGCCTGTATGAGAGCGTTCAGCTGTCCCCCGTGGATCGCTTGAGCGAACCGAGCTCGGAACCGCCGGTCCTGCACCGGATCAACCCGCAGCGCGTCACGCCCACCTTCGAACCCGAAGCGCAGGAATTCATCCCTCTTTACGCACCCGGCGAGCTGGCCGCTGAACTCGATTTCCTGCACCTGTCGGCCAGCGAAGGTGCGCTGTGGGGAGCGGCAAGCCCCTCTCGGGTGCGCGACGAACGTGAAGGCGGGGAAGGGCCGACGGTGATTCGTCGAGCCGAAGGGATCTGGACGCAGCTGCTCGGCCCCGACACGCACCCGAGCGCACACGAACTCCTCCCGCACGAGGTCCTAGACGCCCTCGCGGCCGAGCCTGCGGCGGGCAGCGCCTGGCTCGCGCTCGACTCGCGCGCCGACTCGAGCGAACCGAGCCCGACGGCGCCCGCGCTTGTGGCTCGGATCTCCGCCGAGGGACGGCTCTCAGAAGAGCAGTCGCTGCCCTCGGCCCAGGAACGCGCCTCCGGCATCGGGCCCAAGGGAGCGGGCGCGAAGCTCGCCTGTCCGACCGCCAACGACTGCTGGCTCGCGACGACGCAGGGGTGGCTCTACCACCTCGCCCCGGAAGGCGAACGGACGTTACCGAGAGACACCGACCCCGCGTTCACCGGCCCGATCACCTACCGCCCACCGGATCAGGGGCTGCCTCAGGTGCCGCCCGATGCCCCCCCCGTCGACGACTCGGGGCTGGTCGAAGCCCCGCCGAATTATGGAACCCAGCTCGCCGAAAACGCCGAAGCGGCGACCCAAGCGCGCGTCGCCGTCCCGCTCCTTTCAGGCCTTTCCAGCCACCTCGTGCACGGCATGACGCTCGAACTGCGCTTCCATCTCGCGGTCAAGGCGCGCGTTCGCCTGATCGCCAAGTGCCGCACCCGCGTCGTCGCCTCGACGTCGACCAGGACGTTCGCCGCAGGAAGTCGCAAGATCATGCTGCGCCTCGATCCGCGCCGCTGGCCTACCAAGCTCGATCTCCAGACCCACCCACTTGCGCCGCTGCCAACCGTCTCGGCGAACAGCTCCACCATAGGTACGGTATCCACGGGCTTCTTCGTGCTGCCGCGCACCTCTCTGAGCGGCGCAGGATCGCTGCCTTGACATCCCCAAGATCGCGGCCACGGCCGACGCGTGCGCGAGCGGCTGCGCTGTCAGTTCTGTTGGCGCTCGGGGCGGCGCTCGCGCTCGCGCTCATGGCTGATCTGCCGGGGGGCGGCGCCCCCACCCCCGCCTCCGCCCAGCCGGCGGCGATACAGCCGTCGGCCCAGACCGACGGCTCGGTTCCAGCCCACCCCGTCACGATGATCGGTTCGACCCCCAGCGAAGCCGGTGCGCCGGGAAAGTATGAGACCTGGGGAGTCGGCGCTCCGGTGGGCAACGAGGGCGGGGGCGAAGTGCTCGTCCGCTACTACTTCAACGAATCAAGTCATGAAGGCGCCTGGTCGCTCGGCCCGGCGCTGCTGGACTCCTCGGGGCAGCCGCTGGCGCACTTCGCGCTCGAAGCAAGCCCGCTGGCAGGTCAGATGACCCCCGACGGCGCGGGCGTGCTGGCTGGCTCGGTGACCGTCGGCCCGAGCAAGAGCCAGGTCGTGCTCGTGCGCAAGCCGGGCGGCGCCTTTGAAGAAACGGCTCCGCCGCCCGCGGAAGGCGAAGGTGCGCTTCCCGAAGGCGAGGTCATGTTTGGCGCCCGCGCACCCCTGATCGCGCCGCTCGACGAAGCAGGCGGAGAAGCCGGGGCGCTGCTCGTCCCGGTCCACGAAGGCAAAGGAAGCGAAGGCGAGGTGCTGCACTGGGAAGGCGGCGGCAAACGCTGGCGGTCCGAGTCGATCGAAATACCCGCAAACAGCCGCGAAGACTTCCACGTGCTCGCGATCGGCGCGAGCTCGCCGACGAACGCGTGGCTGCTCGCGCAGCTGTCCTCAAACTACCCGTCGGGCGCCGTGGCGCTGTTCCGTCGCGTTCCGATCTCCGGGGAAAGCGGGCGATTCAGCTGGAAGCCCGCGGCGTTGGGCGGGACCGTGGATGAAGAAGCCCACCCGTTGACGGTTCCGGTTTCGGAAGCGCCGTTCTCCGAGCCCTTCAGCGTTGCCGGCATCGGCGAGCCGCCGACCGTCCAGGCGCAGATCCTCACGGTCACGAGTCAGGGCGTTTGGATCGACGGCGAACGCTCCGACGACAAAGGCTCGGTGACGCTGTTCCTCAAGCCCCGCGAAGAATCGGCCGGAGAACACGCTCAGGAAGCAAACGTGCTCTCGAGCTGGTGCATGCCGGCCGCGCCCGCGTGTCCCCACGAACTGCCCGAAGCGATTCCCAAGGGCCCCTCGCGCAGCATCGCCTGGGCGAACAACGGCACCTACGGCGAACGCGTGATCACCGGTCTGCCCGAAGGGGTCAGCCTGCGACTGGAAGGCGAATCGTTCAGGCGCGTGCTCTCGCTCGGCGGGGGCCAGGGATCAAAACAGAATCCCGGAGGCGCCTACGGCGCGGCGTTCTCGGAACCCACCGAGGGGTGGCTGGGGGTCGGCGGCCTGCCGATCCACCTGACGCGCGAACCAGCACCCACGAAGCTCACGCCGTGGCCCGTGCCGTTCCGCCACGCGCTGCTCGCGATCGCGCCCGAGCCGGGGACGCCCGTCGGCTCGCTGTCGAGCGAAGCGCTCGCGGTCGGTGACTTCGGTCAGGTCGCGCGCTTCAAACCCGGCGAGGGATGGCTTCCGGAAAGCCTGTTCGGGCCCAGTGGGCATGTGGAAACGCCACCCCCACGCCTTCGTGCCGTGGCATGGCCGACGCCAACCCGCGCGTATGCCGTCGGCGACTTCGGCCAGATGTGGCTGTGGCGCGGTGAAACGGGTCTGTGGGAACGCGACCCGGCGACGCCATTCAACTTCCGCGGAAACCTCCTGGGGATCGCGTTCGACCCGAACAACCCGGCGCGCGGCTTCGCGGTGGGGTCCTCGGCCGTCGGGTCGGGCGGCGTTCTGATGCGCTACGGCAAGACATGGACCCAGGAAGAAGCGCTTCCGCCGCAGGTCCAGGGGGCGAGCTTCACGTCGATCGCCTTCGCCGGCTCCGAGGCGATCGTGGCCTATCGAGTCCTGCAAAACCGCACGACGGACGAATACGTCGGTGGCCTGCTCATCAACGACGGTTCCGGCTGGCAGGTCGACCAGAGCGCGGCCGCCGTGATCGGAGCGGGCGCGGTTGAAGGCGTCGCCGGCCTGCCCGACGGGGGAGCGGCCTTCGCGGTCTCCGGTCCCGGAGGGACCCGCGTGTTCGAGCGCGAATCCGCCGGCGCGTCCTGGCAGCCCACCCCTACGCTGCCCCGCGCGGGGGCGGGTTCGCTCGCGCTGTTTCGCGAAGGAGGGGCATTGCGGGCGATCGTCTCAAGCGGCGGCGCCGGCAGCCCGTCCGCGGGTGAACGGGAAACCCCGGCGCCGGTGGGGTTTCCGCCGAACCTCATCGGTCCCTACAGCCTGGGAGGCAACGGCAAGGAAAGCGGGCTTCTCCGTCAGACCGCGGGCGGATGGAGCGATCAGACGCACGAACTCAACCCGCTTGGTGAACCCGAAGGTCTCTATCGTTACTTCGACGTTCCCTACCGGCAGGAACCGATTCTCGGGGTGCTCATCGACCCGTCGGGCTCGCAGGGCTGGGCGATCGGGGGGCAGTTCGACAGCGAAGAACCGCGCCTTGAGACGGCGGCGATCGACCGCTACCCGCCCGACGGGGTGGCACCTTTGGGCGTCGGCACCTCGGCGGTGCCGCTGCTACCCGGCCAGGCAACACTCGCCGTCGGGGGCGGCGCGCAGTGCGCCGCGCCGTGCGCCAACCGCGCGCTGTCGGGCATCGGGCCCGATGCCTGGTTGTCGACGGCGCTTCAGCGCGCGAGCCAGGTCGGTGCGCACGCGTTTCTGTACACCGGGCCGCGTCTGACGAGCGCCGAAACCGGCACCAAGGAACCGCCGGTGATCAATTACGCGCAGGAGCTCGAACGGTATGCGCAGATTCTCTCCTCGAGCCCGATCCCTCGTTACGCGGCCCCCGCGCCGCAGGATCTGAACTCGCGCCCACTGGGCCTCGGCCTCGGCACTGAGGCCACGTTCCTGAATCAGTTCTCTGGGTTTGGGTGGCCATGGGGCCTGGGCGAAGGCGAACGTCAGTCGTGTGAGGTGGTGGCCGGCTGCGAGGCCGGCTACTACGCGTTCGAATCCGAAGGGGTGCGTGTGGTCGTGCTCGACGACAGCTCCGGCGGCGATGTGAGCGCCGCCCAACTTCAGTGGCTCGCCGCGCAGCTCGCCTACGCCAAGGGGGCGAATGAGCCGGCGATCGTGATGGGAAACGCCGACCTCAACGCGCAGATCGCGGCCGGCGATGCAAGCGCGGTGGCAGTCCGCAGCGTGCTGCTCGGTGGTGGCTCCTCGGCATGCGAATCCTCAGCCGGCTGTGCCCAGGCCTCCGCCTACTTCTACGATTCGCCCGAAGAAAACGTCACCAAGCCGCTCCAGCTCGGTGGCCAGTCGATTCCATCCTTCGGCTCCGGCACGCTCGGCTACGTGGAAGCCAAGAAGGAGCGCTTCGGCGACTTCGACGGCGCGAGCGGCTTTCTCATCGTCCAAGTTGATTCAGCCGGCGGCAGGCTCCCCAAGACCAGCCACTGGCTGGTCACCGCGGAGCTGATCCCGAACATCAGCGAATTGGCGCTCGAAGCCAAAGACGGGATCCTGCTCCATCGCAGCCAGCCGGCGCTGTTCGAAGCGCTCGCGCGCCGGCCACGCGCCGGCACCAGGGCCGCGGGGTTGGCGAACGAACTGCCCGAAGTCGACCCCTACATCCCGATCCCCTCCAACTGCGTGGGAACCGCCTGCGCCGAGGCGCTGCTGCCAAAGTACACGTTCAGCTCCTCGCGTACGGACATCGGCGACTTCGTCGAGCGAAACCTCGCTGTAGGCGACCCGCACGCGGTGCTGCAGGGACCCGAAGGAAAGCCGATCCCGGACCCGGAATCGGGCCTGTTCTGCGCCTACAACGCGGGTACGACGATCGTCACGATCAGCACCGGCGGGCTGTCCTCCTCGCTGCCGGTGACCGTTCAACCGGGCAGCGTGCGCCAGCCGTGCGGCACAACGCCCCTGAAAGAACTCCCGGCCGAACCTCAGACGAGCAGCGTCGCGCCGCCGCCCGCGCCTGCGCCCACGCCCGCCGGCGCCGCCCCTGCCTCCTCTGCGCCTCCCCCCGTCCCGCTGCCGCCCGCACCACCCGTCACCCCGGCTGCGCCGCTCAGCCCGACCCCACCGGCGCCTGCTCCTGCGCCGCCGTTCATCCCGCTTGCCGCCCCCCCGACGCCGACGCTGGCCTTCGTGCCCTTGCCGGTTCCGACCCCCGCCCGCCCGACGCCCCCGACTGGCACTTCCGCGGTGACCTCGCCGGTCGAGGTCGCCGAAAAAGAAGAGGAGGAGGAGGAAGCCACCGAGTCGGTCTCAAACCAGGCCGTGGCCTACCGCTCCTCCGAACAGGAGCCCGCACCCGCATACGTGCTCGGGATCATCCTACTCGCGGCGCTCGCCGGCGCAGCCATCCGCCGACCGCGACGCGGACGGCGCGAGCTGCGCGTCTCTGCGGCCACCGTCACGACCACGCAGGCTCAGCGGCGGATGAGCCGCTCCTCCTTGCCGCCGCGCTGATCGCAGGCCCGCGAGCAGTTCACGGCTTGGCAACAAGAAGCGGAGCGTGATCAGGGAGCCTGCGGCTGCGGGGCGTTTGCGCCTGCGTGAGTCGACCACCATCGATGGCCCAACACAAATCATTCAACCGGGGACGTGGCGCGCTCGCGGGCATCGCGGCCCTGCTCGTCCTCGCGGCGGCTGGTCCGATCGCCTCCGCCAACGCCGACCCCTTTGGCGAACTCCCCGGGCAGTTTGGCAAGGCGCACGAAGCGACGGGCATCGAACCGGGATATATCAACTACGCCGGCGTGCACTCGTTCGCCGTGGATCCAACCACCGACAGCGTCTACATCGGCGACGAAGCCGAAGCGGAAGTCAACAAGAAAGGCGAAGAATTCAAGCGCTTCCGGATCCAGAAGTTCAGCTCCTCGGGCGAACTCCAGGGCTCCGCCTCGGTCAAGCTGGCTGAACATGAGCACGCCGTCAACCTGGGCGGGATAGCCGTCGATCCCGCTCTCAAACGCGTCTACATGCTCGTCGTCGACGAACGCGAAAAAGAACTCGACCCGGGGCCGGCCGCAGGATCGCTGTACGCGTTCTCGACCGAACCGAGCGCCAAAGCGCTTGAACCCGTGGCTAGTGAAGTGACGCATAAAGCGCCGTTCGTCGCCGAAGCGCTGCTCAAACCGCAGGGCGCGAAAGCCAAGGAAGCGCTCCTGAACCCAGGCGGCATCGCGGTCGATCCGAAGACCCATAACGTGATCATCGTCGCGAGCGAGGACGAGAGCGAAGAAGAAGAACCGCTTGCGGTCGTGGCGCGCGTGCACGAAAACGGGGCGCTTGGAAACCGCTCGGTCGACAACACCAACTGCCTGCGCGGACTGCAGACCTCCGGCGGGGAACCCGCCTGCGCAGAGGCTGGCGGCGAAGCGATCTCGCCCGTCGTCGATCCCCAGGGCAAGATCTACGTCCGGGTAGCGGGTGGAGGGGGCACCTCGCAGCTCTGGCAGATCCCGACGCCCGAAACCAAAGAACTCGGGACGGGGACCGGTGAATTCGAAACCCTCCCGAAGCGTGTGTTCGTGCTGGCCGCGCCGACCAACGGAGCCAACCTCGTCACGTTCGCGCTGGCGGGCGAAGGCGAAGGCGAAGAACCGCGCGGCGGCTCGATGTCGCTCGTGCCCGAAAGAGAACGCGAAGGCAAAGTCCTCGGGCGGATCTACGTCAACGCCGAAGTCCAGCAGGACGAAGAAGAAGGCGGACACCTCAAGCGCGGAAGCGGCTTCACCTACCCCGGCGCGATCGCCTTCGGCTACACCGAAAGCAAGACGACGGGCGAACTCGAAGCCGTGTCTGAGGCCGGATGGATCGGCGGTCCCGCCGTCGGCCCGAAATGCGTGCTCGAAGCAAAAGGGGGCGTCACGGCCCTGGTCGGTGGCGGCACGACCGGCGAACTGTTCGTGTTCGCATTCGGCGAAGAACCGAAGGAAGAAGTCTTTACCGCTCGCGTGAGCAGATTCGGAAGCGGGGGCGAAGGCTGCCCTCACGGTCGACTGACAAAAACGGGTAGCAATGGCATCAGCGCGACGGCGGACGGCGTCGAAAAGCCCGTCTTCTCCCCGAAAGACGAAGTGATCTTCTCCTCGGAAGTCTTCCAGGCCGACGCGCTCAGCGTCAAGTGGGAAATCGAAAACGTGGCGACCCACGCCAAAGAAGAACACTCGTCGACCGGCGAGGAATTCCAGACGCCGACCCTACCGTCCCAGAGGTTCGCCACCGAAGGCGAATACAAGGTTCGAGAGACGATCCACACCGACGACCTCGCAAGCCCGGAAATCAAAGCGGAACGTCTTCTCAAGGTCGAAGGTCACCCGACCGCGCGGATCAGCGGCCGCGAATCGCTGACGCTGGGCGAAAGCGACGCGCTAGAAGGCCACGTGACGAATCCCCTTGGCGGGAGCCTGCAGTATGTGTGGAAATTCGGCGACGGCACCGAAACCTCCGGGAGCAGCGCTGCGAGCACCATCTCCGGTGCCCACACTTACGCAAAAGCCGGCACCTACACGGTGACGCTGAAGGTAACCGATTCCGAACAACACAGTAGTGAAGCAACGTTCCAGGTGCAAGTAAGCGAACCACCACCACCACCACCACCACCACCGACGACGAC